>Ga0183099_1000717_pt1 | contig 22251 bp, 15 predicted proteins | sample Biomet1_FD_127788 | JGI IMG/M metagenome (GOLD analysis project Ga0183099, IMG submission 127788) | Microbial communities from bioreactor (seeded with anoxic lake sediment) at LBNL, California, USA - Biofuel metagenome 1 | ecosystem: Engineered > Bioreactor > Anaerobic > Unclassified ...
TAATCTGCAGAAAACAGGGGCCCAAGCCCGGTGTCCCCGTACCGCAAAAGGCTCCCTGCCCTTCCGCAAGGAAAACCTTTTTTCCCTGCCTTGCACAGGCAACTGCCGCAGCAATTCCGGAAGGCCCACCGCCCGCCACAAAAACGTCCACCTCATATTTTTGATGAATTTCTTTTGAATAAATCATGTTTTCCCTCTCCTTTGGTACAGATAGATTTTCTTTCAACCTGTATTCCACGACATTGTTCCCGCATGATGCCAAATGCCCCTTGCAGGACTTTGGTTGTTTCCTGCCATACCGTTTTCTTTCACTATTTTATCACAGTTAGCCCTGCACTTCTTATACAGAAAGAACAGAAGTCTTGAACAAACGAAACAATATATTCGGCTTATGTTTCTTTTATAAACTTAATGGAATCAATCCAGAATTCACCAGATGTTGCAAACGGATCAAAACGCAAGGTGTCAACAATGCCCGTCCAATTTGCATTGGTGCTCATATCGAACACATAATCTACATAGTTTTGCCCGCTGGATTTTCCGGAAAGTCCGACTTTCACCGTGTTTGTTTCAGTCAGCGATCCGCCCGCTTTTGCAAAATAGAAACAGGCAGCAGCGCTATCGGCACCCGTTAAATTGTGTCTCATGCGGACAACCACCTTTTTGTAAACACTCGTATCAACCGCAAGGGTTCCATTGAAGGAAAGATTTGGGTCGTTAGAAGTGGATGTGCCATAATAGGAGCCTGCCACAACCTTGCTTGAAACACAATTTGCACAAGCCCAGTTTTCACGGTCGCCGTCGTAATTGAATTCCCATTCGTTCGCAACCCTTGCATTCACAATATCGTGCAATGCTTTCATCGCAGCATAATTCGTCGTTTTGATTTCGGCGGTCAGTTCGCCTGTTCTTGTATACGAATAACCGTTGATATGCGAACAAACTTCATCAAGCGGAATCATGGGAATGCCGTCAATCAGATAAGGTGCAACGGCCAGTGTAACTTTTTGCCCGTTAATTTGTGCATCCGTATTCTCCATTGTAAAATAAAACGTAGTATTTTCCACCTGCATCATCAATGTGCCTGTCGTTTTATTCCACTCATAATAGGCGTTTAAATCGTTGAATATTCCCAATTTCGGATTGAGCGGAAACAGATTGTGTCCGTATTTGGTATCCGGCATGTAATCAAACTTCACTTCTCCGCCATCGATTGTCAAATGGAACTCATCATAATCCTTGACGATTTCGATCAATTCCACTTCAAACGTACCCGCACCCATCATTGGGTCAAACCGCAGAGAGGTGATGTTGCCCGACCAGGATGCAACATCCGCCATTGAAAAATACTGGTCAACTGTCACCCCTGATTGGACGACAAAGGTCTTACACTGTGTCCCCGTCCAGGATGGTGCCGTATTTGTGGTAAAGAATATTTGTGTTCCAACCGTTGGAGAAGAATCGCTTGGTGTTATTTTGCATTTGATGTGAATATAATCCGCATCTGTCGCGGGAATACTGATGGAATTGTCGGCGAGTTTCATCAGCGAATCGGTTCCTGTTGAGGTTGCACTCAATTTTTCGTTTGCAAGGCTGACATTGGTGGAATTTCCCACGCTCCATTTTGCGGCATCTGTTGTAGTTGCAAAAGACCAACTTTTTAACATATATTCTGCCTCTGTTGGAATCGGTTTTACATAGCGGCGCAATGGTCTTAAAACCGCTCTGTCCTTCGGCGCCATAATTTGAAGCCTTGAAACTTGGTTTTCGGTTGGCTTCAAATCGGTATGAACCGGGTTTGCAGTTAATACTTTTTTCAAGGTGTCTAAAAATCCAAATCCGTATAAATTAGACGGATTGATGTAATGTCCTTCGTCAAACTCATTCCAACAGGAAAGAAGCAACATTTTGCTCTTCCATGAGGTTTGATTTGGAAAATATTTTGTATTTGTTAACAGAGTGTTTTTTGTCCAGGTGAGAATTTTTTCGTACTCGCTCAGTGAAATGCTGGGTGTTCTAACATCATTTCTTGCGACTGCATTGAAGCCTACCCCCACAGTGGGGATGTGGGCAACCTTGCTTGAACTTGCGGCAAACGTATCACTGACGCCTGTAATGACCGATTGTTGATACGCCGATGTGTAGGACTGAGTTCCCCAGTTGTAGGAATAGCTTCCGTCGGCGCCCACTGTTTCCATATTTGCAATTTTTGTTGCGCTTGATCCGGATGCACCCGCAAAAAGCAGAATCAAATCATCAAACCCCAAATTCTTCACCTGCTGGCGCAAATAATCCATTTCCACCTTTGCCTGTTGAACCCCTCCAAAATACCCACACATTTTATCAAAATTGTAAATGGAGAAAACAGGCTTATTGTCAATCACCATATAGCTCGGATCGGAAAAATAATATGCAATCCAATAGGGCACAAGGTTATTTCGAAACTGCTCGGAGGTAACGGATGTGGTAAAGTTGTTTTCCCACATAATTGCGAACTTTGAATCGTTTTTATATTTTGCATTCATAAATCCGTCATGCAAGGCTTGCGAAAACCCGGCGAACTTGACAGGTTCGGTAATGTTGACCGGTGCATACCAGCACATCAGCTGATAATCAATACCGTGCTCCGCCATCCATTTGATTTCCCAGTCGGCAACCTCGGGGATGCCTTCATCGTAATAGCCCATATAAGGGGTCAGTTCGTCAAACGCCGTGCAAATATCCCATGCGGCATTTGTCCCTCTCCAAAATCCGTTTCTCCACAGGTTGCAGACATGTACCCCAACATAATACCCATCTGAATTGACCGCCACAGGTTCGGGGCAATAATCCGCAGGTTCGGGAACCATCGGAAACAGAAGAATGTCGTCAAGGCACATCGATGCACTTGTGGCGGTTTCCATCTTCACTGTCAAACTGTCTATTACACTGTACGCATTTTCCAAAGCATACGTGCCGATGTCTTTTCCGTTAAAGCGGACGAATGCTGTTTTCTGTTTCGCATTTATTTCCACACGCAATGTATTCCAAACATTTGCAACATAGACTTGTAATGTTTCGCCTGTCCCGGCTTTCAACACACCGTCAGCCGTCATCACACGGAACACCGGCTTTGTTTCGCTGCCGAGTAGGAAGGTGACGCCGTTTGTGGCGGTGGGAAGGATGAATTTTGTTTCATAACAAAAGTTGCCCGAAATTGCATCAAAGTGTTTTGATAACTTTGTCACATTTCCACCGGTGTTATCCATTTTTAATACAAAAACATCTTCCTGCGAAAACGTGTTGTTCGGAGATGAAATCGTTTTCACAGAGGGAATGCCGTTTGAAGCAGATACCGTCCAATCTGCCGGAACAACATTGGCAAAAGGGGTTAAAAAGCGTTCATTCACCGCATAATTCGTGTATAATTTTACTCCTGCAATATCTGCTTTTCCCTCACCTGCTTCGGTGTAACCGATCAACAATTTGCAGAGGGCACCGCCGTTTTCGGAAAAGGCAAAATTACCGCAATAGGAATTGTTCAAATAGGCATCATAGGTCTTGGCGTCCAAATTCATAAGGACTTTCAACGAGGATTTTCCACCCGTCACCGTTCCCACCTGAACCTGTGTGCCATCCCTTTTTAATAGATAATAAAATCCGTTGTTTGCCGAAAGTTGAAAAGCATCGTTGCCATCTTTATCCGCCACATGATAAACAAATTCGTTGCTGTCGGAACTGATGGTGAAATTGCCTTCCAGCGTAAGCGTACCCTTTTCCTGCGAAACAAAATCCCGTTTCAACATCGTCGGATAAACAGTGCTTTCATCGGCGAAACTGTAAGATGCATAATAGGTTCTTGACATATAACTCTGCCCGCGGTTGTCAAAATCCCATCCACTGTATGGATGTTCATTGTCATCAATTAAGTAAAGGGCTTCGTCGTATGTGCTCCCGCTGTCGTATTGTATCTGATATTGGCCGAGTGAATCCAACTTTGTTTTACCGTAATTCTCTCTGCTTTTCATCAAGCCGAGATCGGCTACCGAAACCGTTCCGTCTTCATTGAGGTCGGCAAGTTTTCCGAGATAAGCAAACGCGCTTTCCGTATCAAACCCACGCAGGGCAACCACAAAATCGCTCATATTCACATTGCCGTCCCGATTCAGATCTCCGGGAATCAGTTGAATGTCAGGCAGATTGATTAGGCTTCCGTTTCTGACAAAGATATTCTGAAAAGTGCTGTCCAAATATCCCGTTTTCGTGACAACCATGTCATACATGCCCCTTGCAAGTTCAAGAGAAAATGGCACACTCTGCGTATTGGTGGCTTCTATTTCAACCGTTGCAATTTTCAGCGGTGTTGTTCTGTCACCTGCTGCAAAAAAGCTAATTTGTGCGTATTTTTCAGAATCTGCATTGTGCCCTTCTGTTCTCGATGTGTTGATTTTACCGGAAACAAGACCGACAGCAGAAGCAGTCATTGTAACGCAAGCCGTGATAAAAAGAAAACAAGTGATTGCCATTAAACATGGATGACGTCGACTAAGGATACGAATTTTCAAAGCAGATATTCCTTTCTGAACGAGTTTTTGTTTTACGGAACAAGCCTGATATAATCGATTTCAAAATTTCCGTCCACCTCAAAGGGGTCAAAACGCAGGCGGGTAATTTTGCCCGTCCAACCGGATTGTCCCGACATGTTAAAGGTGTATTCAACCGTAGAACTGCTACTTCTGCTGGTAACGGGTAAGCTCACCTTGTTGGTTCCATCAAAATCACTCATGGTTGCGTTTTGGAAAAATATTGATGTGGTTGAACTTTGGGCAGTGGCAAGGGTATGCCGCATACCAACAACCACCTTTGAATAATCCGATGCATTTACCGACAATACAGATGAGGCAAAAAGCGGGTCAAATCTGGTTGTGCTGCTCTGTGCCTTGAACAATAATCTACCGTCGGCATATCCGGTTAAGGCACTGTTGCTGTTTGTCCAATTTTCAAAGTCAAACGGAACATTAAATTCCCATTCATTAGGTACCCTTGTGGTAATCGCGTTATAATATGCATTTGATACAGTATAAATCGATGCTGTGCTGTTATTGTCCTTTTTGATGAGAATGTAATCGAGATATTGTAACAGAGTGTCGACCGGAATAACCGGCAATCCGTCCCGCAAGTAAGGGGTCATATAGAGCGATATTTCCTGTTGATCAGCAAGGGCTTTGTTACTTCCCATTGTGAAAACAACTTCATGGTGATTTGCCTTCACTGTCAGAATCTTATCGTTGAAATTCCATTTATAATAGGACTTTAACGAACTGAAGAATTGATTTTTGGGGTTCACTGCCCCAACAAATCTGTTTTCACTGATTTCCGGTTTAAAATCGAAATACATCTGCGTGTTGTCGATATAAACTTTCGGCTGATAGATTTCATTCATGAATTCAAAGGTGGAAATTTCAAACGAACCGGGTGCCGCCATGGGATCGAGCCGAATGTTTGTAATGGTTCCCGTCCAATTGCTTGTTCCATCGATTCTGATATAATAATCGTGCCATTCTCCGTCCGGTGTTATGGAAATAACAAACCGCTTGTCATTGTTCCAAACGGAATCGGTTGCAGTGATGAAATAAATTTCAGCACTTGCGCTGGATATAGAAGGGTTTGGAACATTCTTCATGCGCAGATGAATATAATCCGCATTTTCAGGGTTCATCGCTATGTTATTGTTTAAAAGCAACGCATAATCGGTCACCGTTCCGTTGCCCGACAGAACGCCACCTGTATTTTTAAAATTATTAATGTTGAAATATGCTTTCCAAAGGGAAGCATCGCTTTGATTTGCAAAGTTCCAACCATAAACAAATTGCAGATTTGTAGGGTCAATGCCGACCGTTTCCCAGCGTAACAATCGGATTTTTTTCCTATCCTGCGGAAACAGATTGTTGATTCTGCTCTTTTGCTGTGCCGTCGGCTCCAAATCGGTGTGCACTTCATTTGTGGTAAACGCTTTGCGCACTTTATCGAGATATCCGAATCCGTTAAGGCTAGACGGCATAATGTAATGCCCTTCGCCGTATTCGTTCCAATTGCTTAACAGCACCAGTTTGCTTTTCCAACTTGCACTGTCCCTTGCACTCAAGAAGGTGTTTTTTGTCCAATCAAATAGGCTTTCATAGTCGGGCAGTGAAATGTTTGGGTTTCTAACCACATCGTTGATCGGTACATCGTTAAAGCCCACGCCGATGGTGGGAATGGTATCCATAATTCCCTTATTGTTTTGGGCGTTGATGGAATTAATCTGAACCGTCGGGTCATAGGAAGCTCTACCCCAGTTATAGGCATAAGTTCCGTCAAAGCCCATACTCTTGATTGTATTCAATGCCGTTGTGTCAGAGGTGCCGCTGGTGCAAAGAATAATGGCGCCGTTATATCCAAGCCCGACACAAACCTGCCGCAGATAATCGAGTTCTGTCTTTACTGCATCCGTGGTACCAAACACCTCTAACAGTTTGCTGTAATTGTAAATGGTGATGAGCGGTTTATTGTCAATCGTATAATAACGACTGTCGGTGAGATAATAATCCACCCAATACTTCACAAAATATTCCCGGAAATCCGCAGAATTTGCGGGTTGATTCCCCGAATTTTCCCACATGATAGCAAACTTCATTTTATCGCTGTATTTGGCGTTCAAATATCCGTCATTCAGCCCAAATACATTGCGTGGTGTTTTCATGGGGGTAGTGCCTCCACAGGAATACCAACAGGTGAGTTGAAAATCTATGCCGTGTTCTGTCATAAATTTAATTTCCCAGTCAGCAACCTCACTCATTCCCTCGTCGTAATAACCGAGATAGGGGTGAATCTCTTCAAACGGTGCCACAAAGTCCCAACAAGCATGATAGCCGTTGCGCCAAATGTTGCAGACCTCTACACCGACTTCATAATCCGTAGAGGCAATTGGGCTTGGAACAGGAACATAATCTGCATCCTCGTCGTGAAGGTTATACACATAAAAATCGTCCACATAGAGGGAGGAAACGGCACCCGGTGCATACCCGACAACGACTTTGTTGATAAAATCAGCGTTGATTGCGATTTCCGCTACCTTTTTCATGTTGATTTTAACAACTGCAATGCCTGTATTAAGATTTGCTTCCAACCGTAAGGTTTGCCAGACGTTTGCGCTATACGCCCGCAAAACAGTTCCGTTGCCATCACAAATGTTGCTTCCTGCCGTTACAAAACGAAACAATTCACGAGTACCACTGAAAATAGCGAAAGAAGCATTGTTTTGATATTGTGGTAATAGGAATTTTGTTTCGAAGCACACCTTTCCAACCGCCGGGTCAAATTCCGAAGAAAACGTTCCTGTGGAATTTGCCTGTGGTGCAGTTAAGGTATATCCGTTGTCGTCATATTTGCTGGAATTATTCGCTTCCACCTTGCCGGTCATTCCGTCTTGCACGGAGAGATTCCAAGTCGCCGGCGTTCCCCCTTGTGGAGTGGAAATGAAGCGATCATTTAAAAAGTATCCCCTGTACAGCCGGGTATAACCGGGCGTAACATTCACAAGATCCGCCTCGGTGGAACTGTACATCATTAAGTTGATTTTTGTGCATGCAGTTGCAAAGTCATATGTACCGACAAACGAACCGTCCACATACAGTTTTATACTTTGATTGTCAATATCAATTTTTGCTTTGATGTAATAGGATTTTGATGTAACCGCAATGCCGGTGCTGATTGCTGCGCCACTTTTTCCCTGCATATAAAATATTCCGCTTTTTGTAAAGAGCCGGAACGCGGGAATATCTTCCCCATCCCCCAGAATAACAGAAAATCCGTTTTCGGCACTTGCCACAGAAAAGAGCGATTCCAGTGTAAGTTCTCCACTTGTTTGTTCCGTGATTTGACGGATGAGTGCCACCCTGTCACTCGTGCTGATGTCATTGACAGCATACGTTGAGGTATGGACAATCCCACCACGGTTATCAAAATCCCAACCCGACTGTATATTGCCCATTGAGAGCATCCCCGCATCGTCGATGAGATAAGCGGCATTCATAAGATCCGTACCATAATTTTGTGGGCTGTCATATGTAGCGGAATAGGGCAATGTCGCATCATTTGCGGTCGTTTTCCCGAAACAACCAATACTTTTTACAATTCCGATATCGGAAACATTGGTGACACCATCCTCGTTGACATCCGCAAGCATCCGAACAAGTTCAAACGCACTCGAGGTATCAAAGGCACGAAGGCTGACAACCAAATCACTGCTGTTGATGATTCCATCGCCGGTAAGGTCGCCCGGAATCAATTTCAGTTCTGGAAGAGTGATAAAACTATTGCTGTTGACAGCAATTTTCTTTACGGCATATGGAAGGTACCCTTTTTTTTGAATCACCATATCGTAATTGCCGGGTACTATTTTTTTGAGAAACGAAACACTTCCGGTCGTTGTTGCGCCACTTTCAATTGTAATAGGTTCCCCAACCTTTGTCTGTGTATCCGCTTCGTAAAATTGAATAGAGGCATATTTATCGGCTGTTACAGAAAGCCCCTCATTCCGAACGGTTTTCACACTCCCCGTCACAGTTCCAAGTGCCAGAGCAGAAAAAGATAACACCGTAAGAAAGAACAACATTAGAAATGCCGTAGCCATTTTTTTTGCATAAAAATAAAAATCCATCTGTTTCCCCCGTAAACTATATAAGCAGTTTATTTTGTTACATTGATAACGATATTCGTAATTTTATTATATCATTTACACCATGCCATTGTCAACAAAAGCACATAAATTATCGTGTTTCACATCACTTTTTTCAGATACCATTCACAAATATAGGCTTCTTTTTTCATAAAAACTCTGTATGATAATAGTATTATACTTTTACGGAGGCAGACAATGATAGGAACAGAACAGGTATTAAAAAGCTCGGTGGATTATTTTAACGGTGATGTCCGAAGAATCAATCATTTTATCAAAGTATTTGGGTTTGCAAAAGCAATCGGTGTGTTGGAACAGATCGATGCTGTGACACAGGAAATTTTAGAAGTTACTGCCATTGTTCATGATATTGGCATAAAAGTCAGTGAAGAAAAATATTCCAGTAGTGCAGGAAATTATCAGCAAATCGAAGGTCCCGCCGTTGCAAAAGTACTGCTTTCATCGCTAGGTTACCCTTGTGGTTTCATCGAAAGGGTATGCTTTCTTATCGCACATCACCACACCTACAACGACATACAGGGGCAGGATTATCAAATCTTGGTCGAAGCTGATTTTTTGGTGAATATTTACGAGGACAGCATGAACCGAGAAAGCGTGGAACAAATCAAGCGCAAGATTTTCAAAACACGGGCAGGAACAGAATTTTTAAATTCGTTGTATTTAAACAAGGATGCAAGCGCTTCCGTACAAAAAGCGAAAGAGTAATCATTCACGCTATATAAATTGATAATGTCCCAAAGGTTGCAAATCCGGCAGATTTAACTTCAACTGCATCACAAGGTAGAAACGGATATCATAACATAAGTCGCATTTCCCGGTATAACTTTCTTTGGGGGTGAATCCATACTTGGTTTCCGCAAGATGACACAGCCCTTTGACCCCTTCTGTGCCGAGGGTGTGCAAAATTGGATATTTCTCCCGTGAAACACCCGAGAGCAAATCCATGAAATGGATGGATAAGCCTGCACAGGACTGCGGAATAAAATTGCCATATAAATCGATATGAAAGTGATGCACACCAGACAACTCCCGACATGGGCTGGATTCCGCAAGAATTTTTGACACGGGAACCGCTTTTAAAACGGATCGATACGTCTGCAACGCTCTTCCCCGCATATTGAGGCGGTACCGTTTGATTAGATTTTTTTGATACTCTGCGCCAAAAACCTTCTCATATTCCGCAAGGGCATGTGTTTTGTCGTCGGCCATCGTATTTAAATCATCCCAAAATTCCATCAGCCACGGAAAGGGTTCCATGCCGCTTTGTCGGCATGCCTCCATTGCCCCCTTGACTTTAAAAAACGGAATAAACTCATTGTGAAAGGGATCGATTGAGATCAGAAGCGTGTGTACCCGATGTTTTTGCAACGCATCAAAAAGCCTCAACGCATGCGGAATATCCCGATACCAAGAAGCATTCGTTTCGATGTATTCGATGTCAATACCGTTTTTCTCCGCCGAATTTAAAATTGGAAACAGGCTGTCGGGATGCAAGAGTGGTTCTCCCCCACCGATATGCACTGAAGTACAACCAAGTTGTTTTATCGTCTGAAAGATTGCGTCGGCACGTTCTGCCGTCAAATAATCCTTTGGCCATTCGGGTGAACTTGCGTAGACGCAATGTTTGCATTTGGAGGAACAGTCGTAGTTTGTAATGATTCCTCCGGAGATCAGTCGGTCATAGTGCATCATCGTTTTCTCATTTCTTTTTGTTTTTATTTTCATCAATCCTACTACCAAAAAAGCTGTTTTTCTCTCATTTGATTGAAAACAGCTTTTTTAATTGCTTTTGTTGAACACGGCAATCATGCATCCGCTTTGGCGTATCTTCAATTTCTCCCCATGCCTGTCATAAAAACTCGTTCAGGTTCAACCAGTTTATCAGCAAAGGGAACCATTGTTTTACATGCTCGTTGTCATTTGATAATCCCAAGCCATGGTATCCGTATGGGAACACATGCAGTTCAAACGGAATCTTCTTTTCTTTCAATGCCAATGCCATGCGAAGGCTGTTGTCTACATGCACCACAGAATCTTCAGCGGTATGCCATAGGAAAACAGGCGGACAATCTTCCCGAATGTTATTTTCCCCGGATAAAAATTTTACAAGTGCTGCATCGGGATTTTCCCCAAGCAGATTGATTTTAGAACCTTGATGCCGTTCGTCCCCCAAAAGAATCACAGCATAGCACAAAGCGCATGCATTCGGACGGGAACTGACCCGATCAATTTCATCACCGTTGTCAGTTCCAAGGTTATACTGTCCGATGACCGTGGAAGCAAGATGTCCCCCCGCCGAAAAGCCGATGATTCCGATTTTTTCGGGATCAATATGAAACTGTTCGGCATGAAACCGCACATATTGAATCGCTCGCAACGCATCTGTCAGAATGGCGGGGTGATGATACGGTCTTAATCGGTAATTCAAAACAAATGCCGACAGTCCAGCCTCATTCAACCTTTTTGCAATCGGTTCACATTCATGCTTGGTATGTTGGCTGTACCCTCCGCCCGGAAACACGATAACAACAGAATTTGTTTTGTCATTGTTAAGCAAATAAGGAATCAAAGTCGGTTCAGGTTGCATGTATTGGGCATTATAATAGGGGGTGCCATTCTCCCAAAGTTTATATTTCATACGATCACTCGCTTTCTTTCAAGATTCAATCCGTGGATTCCAGGCAAACAGCCACTTTTTACCCTGCCAGGAATCGGAATTCTATTGCATTGTGATAAAAAGTCAGCGTATCTTTTACCGATACGCTGAATCTGTTTTTTAGAATCCTATAAGCCTTAGCCAGTTGATCAATAAAGGTGCCCATTGTTTTACATTTTCATTATTTAAGGCAAGTCCAAGACCGTGATATCCAAACGGAAATATATGAAGTTCAAACGGGATATTCTTTTCTTTTAATGCGATTGCCATATTCAGGCTGTTCTGCACTGGAACTGCCTGATCTTGCGCGGTGTGCCATAAGAATACCGGTGGGGAATCATCTCGGATACTGTTTTCTCCGGACAGTTTGCTTGCAAGCAGTTCGTCCGGAGGATTGCCCAGCAGATTGAGTTTCGATCCCATATGCGTATATTCACCGAGTGAAATGACCGCATAACATAAAACACCTGCATTCGGGCGGGAACTGACCTTGTCAATTTCATCACCGTCTTCGGTTCCGTAATCGTACTGTTCGATTGCGGTTGTTGCAAGATGTCCACCCGCCGAAAAGCCGAGAATCCCGATTTTTTCCGGATTGATTTGAAATTTTTCCGCATAAAACCGCACATACTTTATCGCACGCAAAGCATCTGTCAACATGGTCGGATGCTTGTAAGGTGCTACACGGTAGTTCAGCACAAAAGCCGAAACTCCGCCGTCATTCAGCATTTTCGCAATCGGTTCTCCTTCATGCGCCGCCCTTCCGGTATATCCTCCGCCCGGAAAAACAATGACAACACTGTTTGTTTTGCCGTTGTCAAGCAGATAAGGAGTTAAGGTGGGTTCCGGTTGCCCGTATTCGGCATTGAAATACGGGGTTTCTCTTTCCCAAAGTTTATAATCCATATAGTTCACTCTTTTCAATCATAGTTCGTCTTAAGTCTTCCTTTAAAACCCGATCAGCCCAAGCCAATTGTGTAATAGGTGCGCCCATTGGCTGACATTGGCATCCGTTTCGGCAAGACCCAGACCATGTCTGCCATACGGAAAAACATGAAGTTCAAACGGGATATTTTTTTGTTTCAGTGCAATTGCCATGTTCAGACTGTTTTTAACATTGACTACCGCATCATCGGCTGTATGCCATAAAAAGGCGGGGGGACAATCGTCACGAACGCTGTTTTCTCCCGATAAAAGATAGGTGAGTTTTTCATCAATCCTATCGCCAAACAGGACAGTTTGCATGGACGGAAAATCTCCCAGAGAAAGTGCGGCATAACACAAAACTCCTGCATTCGGTCGGGAACTAACCTTGTCAATCTCATCGCCATCGTGTGTTCCATAATCGAACTGTTCCATTGCGGTTGCTGCAAGATGCCCACCCGCTGAAAAGCCGAGGACACCGATTCTTTCGGGGTCAATCTGAAACTTTTCGGCATAATACCGCACATATTTTATGGCACGTAAGGCATCGGTTAGCATGGTCGGATGTTTATATGGTGCAACACGGTAGTTCAGCACAAAAGCCGAAACACCGCCATCATTGAGCATTTTCGCAATTGGCTCACCCTCATGCGCCGCCCGTTTGCAGTATGCCCCGCCCGGAAACACAAGGACAACACTGTTCGTTTTTCCGTTTTCTAAAAGAAACGGGGTTAAGGTCGGTTCGGGCTGACCGTATTCTTCTTGAAAATACGCAGCCGTGTTTTCCCACAGTTTATATTCCATACAAAATCAACTCTTTTCGTTCAAACTTGCTCTGCTTTTTTTAATAAAATACCGATAACTTTCTCTCGTTTTTTCCATCATAATGAAAATTGTTATATAATATCAACCTTTTCGGTAAAAGCCGATGCAAGTGAATGACACAATCCCTTTTCACCAAAGAATTCATTCAGAAAGTTCCCCCATAGAAGAAACCCAAAGGGTAGCTTGCTAAAGCGTTATTTTCTTCCACCCAACAATAGAACGTTTAATAATTTCACCTTTTTCAAAGCCACTGTGCCAAAGTATGCAAGAAAAAGGATGCTTCCGGCTTCCACAATCGTAAAGGCATATTGAATCCCTGTTAAATGGTGCGTGATGATCGGCATAATATAAAACAGATACCCGGATAAAATATAGATTCCAAGAGAATTTTTTCCCAAATCAACAAGACATTTGTTCAGTGCAGTCGGCAGTTTTTGATAACTTGCATTTACAAGCAAGATGACAAATATACTGCCACAAAAACCAATTGTCATTCGATATAAGTCAATTCCGAATTGCTGCAGCGGGGCTTTGTTCAAAATGTAATAACCCGTTGTATAAATATAAGAGTTCACACGATAAAACAGCAATAAGAAAAAAAAGGCAGCCCCAGAACCAATCAAATAAACCGATTTTGTCATTTTAATCGTTCTTTTTTGACTTTCCCGATTGAATAAATAGCCCGTGATAAAAAACGGATACATAAATTTGTATAAAGATAATCCATAAATATCGGTCACGAAAAACGTAAGTAAAAAGCCTGCAAGATAAAGAACTATGTAATCTTTGAAAAATCGTTTTACAACAATCACAACGATCGAACAGTAAAAAACAGCCCACAAAAACCATAGATTTCCCAACAGAGAATATTGATATAACTTGATCAATGCGTAAGCTGAATACTCATCAGTTTTTGCAACGGAACTGCCAAAGGGGATTAATGTCCATAACACAATGGGAAGCAAAAGTGTCGTAAAACGACTTTTTATGTTTTCCGTCCAAGTGTGATTGTTGACGGTATAGTAAAATAAAAATCCGCTAATCAGCATGAACAAGGGCATGTGAAAGCTGTAAATCAACTTGAACAGTTCATTTTTATAAAACGCAGAATACTGCAAATAATTTGATCCGGAACCGAATTGAATGGAATGTCCCAATACCACCAAGATGATTGTAATACCTTTGAGAATGTCCAACAACACATTTCGTTGTTTTGTCGTTTGCATCGATGTGACCGCTCTTTCCGATTGAACCAATCAAATCATTTCTGTCAGACTTTCAATTCTGCGGCTCTCTCCAAACTGTCCGCATATTTAGCGAGGACAGGTTTGATTTGTGTTTCGATGAATTCTGTGACCTGTTCGCTTGCCCGACCGGTATATTGTTCGGGTTTTACGATTTCTGTCAGTTCATCCTTTGTCAATCCGAAATCAGAATCCTTGACAATGCGCTCAAGCAAATCGTTTGCTTTTCCTTCTTCTTTGACCATTTTTCCTGCGGCAATTGAATGGACACGGATTTTTTCGTGAAGTTCTTGGCGGTTGCCGCCTTTTTTCACCGCATTCATCATGATATTCTCACTTGCCATAAACGGAAGCTCGTTCATCAGCCTTGCATGTACCATTTTTGGGTATACAACAAGACCCTTCGTTACATTCAAATAAATATTCAAAATGGAATCGACCGCCAAAAACGCTTCGGCAACGGCAATTCTCTTATTTGCGGAATCATCGAGTGTTCTTTCAAACCACTGGGTTGCTGCTGTTAATGCCGGATTTAACGAATCGGTAATCACATATCTTGCAAGCGCCGAAATTCGTTCACAGCGCATGGGATTTCTCTTATATGGCATTGCAGAGGAACCAATTTGATGGGCTTCAAACGGCTCTTCCATTTCTTTAAAGCTCTGCAAAATCCGCATGTCGTTAGAAAATTTATATGCGCTTTGCGCAACACCGGAAAGGGTCGCCAAAATTTGTGCATCCACTTTTCTTGAATAAGTCTGCCCCGAAACAGGGACATAGCTTGCAAATCCAAAGTCATTGCAAATCAATTCTTCTAATTTCTTCACTTTTTTGCCGTCGCCCTCAAACAGTTCCATAAAGCTTGCTTGTGTTCCAGTTGTGCCTTTGGAGCCGAGCATTTGAAGGTTTGTAAGGCGATATTCGAGTTCGTTCAAATCATAAAGCAGTTCGTTGATCCACAAGGTAGCACGTTTGCCCACTGTTGTTGCCTGTGCCGGCTGTAAATGGGTATAGGCAAGGCAGGGCAAATTTTTATATTCCAGTGCAAAGTCCGAGAGGTTTGCAATGACCCCGACCAACTTTTTCAATACAAGATGCATTGCATCCCGCAGGACAATAATATCGGCATTGTCGCCAACATAACAGCTTGTGGCGCCGAGATGAATAATCGGTGCCGCTTTCGGGCATTGAAGCCCGTATGCATAGATATGCGCCATTACATCATGGCGTACTTCTTTTTCTCTCGCCTGTGCTTCGGCATAGTTAATATCTTCGGTGTGAGCACGAAGCTCACTCAATTGTTCGTCTGTAATATCAAGCCCTAACTTTTGTTCGGCACTTGCAAGGGAAACCCATAATTTTCTCCAGGTACGGAACTTCATATCGGCAGAAAAAATGTACTGCATTTCCTTTGACGCATATCGGGTGCAGAACGGGCTTTCATAGCTGTCGAATTTATCCATTAAAATATATCCCTTTCAAAACAAGATATTGATTTGTAACTTATACGAATGCCAATCAGAAAACGTCCAATGATTTGCGGGAATTCTTCTTGTGGAGCAAAGTGGAGGACGAAAGCGGGCTTTTCGCACGCCGAGGACGACAACGCGGTCCCACAAGGAAAAGATCGCAAAGATTGGTTGGTTTTCGTTTGGAATTAGTATTAACTGATTTCCAATAATTTTTCCGTGCAGGAAAGCTTTGTGCAAAGGCAGAGAACCTCGATTGCCGATTTCAGTTCCGAAACAGGCGGAAAGGTTGGTGCAATACGGATATTGGTATCGTTCGGGTCAATTTTATATGGGAAAGTTGCACCTGCTTCGGTGAGAACAACCCCCAAATCCTTTGCAAGTTGTACGGTTTTTTTCGCACAACCGGAAAGGACATTGAAGCTAATAAAATAGCCGCCTTTCGGAGATTTCCACTGCGCAATTTCATTGTCTTTGAATTCTTTTTCCAGTTCATTTAGAACCAATTCAAATTTTGGGCGCAAAATTTCCGCATGTTTTTTCATATAGGTTTTCATTCCGTCCGCACTGCCGAAATATTTCATATGACGGAGCATGTTCATTTTATCATGACCGATTGTCTGCATCTGCATGATAGATTTGATCTGCGCTATATTTTCCTTTGACGCGCCGACAACCGACACGCCGGAACCGGGATATGTAATTTTTGATGTGGAGGTAAACACAAACGGAAGGTTTGGATTCTTTGCTTTTTCGCATTCATCCAAAATATTCAACAATACATCGCCGTCATCATTTAAATCGTGTACGCAATATGCATTGTCCCAGAAAATACGGAAATCGGGTGAGGCTGGTTTTAAATTTGCAAAACGGCGAACCGTTTCATCCGAATAGGTAATTCCGTCCGGATTGCTGTATTTCGGGACACACCAAATTCCCTTCACTGCCTTGTCCTTCACCAATTCTTCCACAATATCCATATCAGGACCGTCCTTTGTCATCGGAACATTGACCATTTCAATGCCAAGTGACTGACAAATTCCGAAATGGCGGTCATAACCGGGAACTGGACATAAAAATTTCACACTGTCCGCTTTGATCCAGGGGCCTGTTCCACCGACAACACCATATAGCAAACAACGTGTAACGGCATCATACATCAGATTCAAACTTGAATTTCCACCGACAATTATCTGCCCAGCAGCAATTCCTAGAATTTCACCAAAAAGTTCCTTTGCGCTGTCAAGTCCGTCCACAAGACCGTAATTGCGACAGTCAAAGCCCTTTTTGGTAAAACAATCTTCGTTGCAGGAAATGGTTTTCAGCATATCTTCCGATATATCAAGCTGTTCTACACAGGGCTTTCCTCTTGACATATCAAGCTTTAATTCCTTTTTCTTATATTTTTCAAATTGCGAAAGCAGTTTTTCTCTTTCTTCCTTCAATTCTTCCCCGCTCATGGAAAGATAGTTCATGTTTTGTTTCTCCTTTTCATCTTTTACAAGTCCGCAGTCTGTACTTTTAAAAGTCTGCACTACCGACCGTTCTCGGAAACGCCTCAACATCTCGGATATTTGACACACCTGTTACATACATGATGAGCCGCTCAAACCCAAGCCCAAATCCGGCGTGTTTTGTTCCGCCATATTTACGAAGTTCCAAATACCACCAATAATCTTCCGGAGAAAGCGATAGCTCCTTCATTCGATCGACGAGTTTTTCATACCGTTCTTCTCTCTGGGAACCACCGATGAGTTCTCCGACTCCGGGTACCAGTAAATCCATTGCCGCAACCGTTTTGTTGTCGTCGTTCATTCTCATATAGAAAGCCTTAATTTCCTTTGGATAATCGATCAAAAAGACAGGCTTTTCAAAGATTTTCTCGGTTAAATACCGTTCGTGTTCTGTCTGCAGGTCAATTCCCCACTTGACAGGATATTCAAACTGCTGACCGCTTTTCATCAAAAGGTCAACCGCTTCTGTGTAGGTGACACAACCGAATTCCGTGTTGACAAGCTTCGTCAATCTTTCTATTAATGTATTGTCAAAAAATTGATTGAAAAAGTGCATTTCCTGCTGACATTCCTTTAGCACTTCGGAAATGACGTATTTCACCATATCGCTTGACAGTTTCATGTCGTCCTGAAGGTCGGAAAAGGCAATTTCAGGTTCTATCATCCAAAATTCCGCCGCATGTCTTCCTGTGTTTGAATTTTCCGCACGGAAGGTCGGTCCGAAGGTATAAACCTTTCCGAAAGACATTGCAAAGCACTCTGCTTCTAACTGCCCCGAAACGGTAAGATTTGCCGGAGAACCGAAAAAGTCCTGCGAAAAATCAACATTCCCGTGTTCATCTTTCGGAGGATTGTTCAAATCAAAGGTTGTCACCTTAAACATTTCACCGGCACCTTCGCAGTCACTCACCGTGATAATCGGTGTGTTGACATAAACAAAACCACGTTCGGCAAAAAAGCGGTGAATCGCCTGTGCCGCAACTGACCGAACACGAAAGACCGCATGAAAGGTATTTGCTCTCGGACGCAAATGGGCAATGGAGCGCAAATATTCAAAGCTGTGTTTTTTCTTTTGCAGGGGATATTCCGGAGTTGAGGTTCCCTCAATTTCAATTTGAGTTGCTTTCAGTTCAAAGGGTTGTTGTGCACCAGGTGTGAGTTTTAAGATTCCTTTTACAACCAACGCCGCACTGATATTTTGTTTTGCAATCTCCTTGTAGTTTGAAAGACTTTCACTTTCAAAAACGACCTGCAAAGGAGAAAAGCAACTTCCGTCTGCAAGTTCAATAAACCCGAATGCATTGCTGGAACGCAGGGTTTTCACCCAGCCCGCAACCGTTATTTCTTGATCCGCAAAAGCCTCGGACTTCAGAAAAATGTCTTTTACAAAAATTCTTGTCATAATTTTTCTTACCCTCCTACCAATTGATTTCCAAATAGTTATCACTTGTTAGCATTTGCATTGTGTAATATTATATACCACCTTTTTGCAAATTTCAAGTGTTTTTTGCTTAAAACAGGCAGATTATGTGTCTTTTTTGAATAATTTGAAATTCAATCTTTCAAAATTACAAAAACAGCGAAAGTGCCTTGCACCTTCGCCGTAGATTGTTTTCAAAACCGTTACAATCTTTTCAAAAGAATATGATTTCATTTATTTCAGGATATCACAGTTTGTCATTTTCGGCACATCCAAAACACAAAATGTTTATATACAATGCCAATCATTTCTGTAATATCAAGAAAAAGCAATTGTTTTCTGTAACATAGAACAATAGGAAATCCAGCAACCACGATTCTCTTCAAATTACTATAATGATATGTCGATAATATCCATGTTTATATGCCTCGTTTTTTATATGCCCGGCTTATTTATATGCCGAGCATAGCGGCACCGATGATTCCGGCATCGTTTCCGAGCTGTGCAATTTTGACAACCGTTTTCTTTTCACTGTTTCTGGAATATTGTTCTTTTTCAATAATATCTTTTAGTGGATCCAAGAGATAATTCTTTTCATTGCTGATTCCTCCGCCGATGGCAAGCACTTCTGGTTGGAAGATATTGATCATGTTGACAATACCCTCAGCGAGGTAGCGGGTAAACAAATCCACCGCTTCTTTTCCCGCTTTGTCGCCTTTTCTCATGGCATCAAAGGCTGTTCTGCCGTTGGCATTTTCCACATTGCCGCCGCACATGTCCCACATGATGGAATCCTTGTTTTTCTCCATGATTTCCTTTGTGGTCTTTATCAAACCGGTTGCCGAGCTATATGCTTCCCAGCAGCCTTTTCTGCCGCAGGTGCAAGAACGACCGCCAACCTCAATGACAACATGACCGAGTTCTGCACCGGCATAGTTGAATCCCGAATAAACCTTTTTATCAATGATTATTCCGCCACCAAGCCCTGTTCCCAGCGTAATCATAATCGAATTGTTGCATCCCTTGGATGCGCCCCACTCTGCTTCGCCTTTTGCGGCAGCGTTGGCATCGTTTTCTATATAAACTTTTTTAATTCCGGAATACTCTGTCAATTTTGCGGCAAGTGGATATTGTAAAAACGGAAGATTGTTTGCGTAAACAACAATTCCGCTGTCATGGTCTGCCGTACCGGGTGTTGCAATTCCCGCATATTCGATGTCGGATATTTTTAAGCCTTCCTCCGCAATCAACTTTTTGCAAAGTTCTGCCATATCCTTAATGATTTCATCGGGTTCTCTGTTTGCCTTTGTCGGAACACTTCCCTTTCGGATAATCTGCCCGTTTTCATTTACAAGACCGATGGCGATATTTGTGCCGCCAAGGTCGACCCCTATGTAATACATATCTTCACTGCTCCTTTATGTTAAACAAAAATATTTACAAACCATTATAGGGAATATCTTAGAAATTGTCAAGCTGTTTTTACGCTGTAATCACGTTTCATCCGTTTCAAACAATGGATTACCGATTAATCTCATTGTCCATTTGTCCCATCAGCTTTTTATTAAATTCCACCGCTGTATTATAGCCCATCTTTTTCTGTCGGTTATTCATTGCCGCAATTTCAATTATAATGGCAAGGTTTCGACCGGGTTTAACGGGAATGGTAATGGAAGGGATGCTGATGCCCATAATTTCCGTATATTCGGTGTCAAGTCCGACTCTTTCATAGAATTTTCCCTGCTGCCACTGTTCCAAGTTTACAACAAGATCAATTTTTTCGGTGAGTTTTACGGCACCCATACCAAAAATACGGCGAACATCCACAATGCCGATTCCGCGCAGTTCAATATAATGGCGGATCAACTCCGGCGCACTGCCAACCAGTGTTTTAGCGGAAACTTTTTTGATTTCAACCGCATCGTCCGCAATCAGTCTGTGGCCACGTTTGACAAGTTCGATTGCGGTTTCGCTTTTTCCGATTCCGCTGTCGCCCAGCATCAGCATACCTTCGCCGTATACTTCGACGAAGACTCCGTGCCTTGTAATGCGCTCCGCAAGGCTCACATTGAGCGAGGAAATTAGCCCTGCCATGAAATGTGAGGTGCTTTCACTTGTCCGTAAAATTGGGGTTTTATATTTCTCGGCAAGTTCAAGCGCTTCCGAGAACACCTCAAGCTTTGTGGTGAACACAACCGCTACACTTTTTCGGGACAAGAAATCTTCAAGTTTGCTGTATCGTTCGGCCTCTGACATCAGCAACAGATAGTTATATTCCACTTTTCCGATAATTTGTATTCTTGAGGGTTCAAAATGATCGAAAAACCCCGCAAGCTGAAGCCCTGGTCGATTCACTTCATTTTTTACGACCTCTATTTTATCAATATTCTCCGGAACATAAATTTGTTCAAGCCCGAATTCGGTTATAATCGAGGTTAAAGCCACTGAGTATGATTCACTCATGATTTTTCCGTCCTTTTCATTTGAATATTTCTTTTCTCTATTATATCGTACAATGCGGTTTATTTCAAGTTTCTTTCATATATTTTGGAAATTTTTAAAAAATGAAATAAAAGGGTTGCAATTTAGAATAAGTCATGTTATAATATGGATTGTTCTCTGTATATAAGCATACAGTGTTTGCGAAAATTCGCTTTTGGGAGGTGTCATACTATGGCAAAATGTGAAATCTGCGGCAAGGGCGTTACGTTCGGTTGTAATGTTTCCCATTCTAACAGAAAAACAAACAGAACTTGGAAACCCAATATAAGAAAAGTTAAGGCAGTTGTGAAGGGTGAACATAAAACCGTTTACGTATGTTCTCGTTGCTTACGCTCCAACTTAGTCACAAGAGCGGTATAATTCAACCTGAATTATATTTTGACTATAACGGCAGGAAAAGAGTTTTCTTTTTCTGCCGTTTTAACGTTGTTGCAAATCAAATCAAAGGATTAAAAATGCATCCCGTTTCTTTCCGATTATTTGTATCGGAAAGAAACGGGATGTTTTTGTTTTTAAAGATTATGGGCAGACATATTCATCCGATTGCCCCAAAGACAAGCGTTCATAGGTAACCTGTTTTACAACCATTTTATCGCCGGTCTTCACATTGTTTTTCTTCACCAAAAGGGTATTCGGGTCAATAAAATTGGTGGAAGAATGATGATCGTTGATATAAATTTGACTATACGGTGTAAAGTTACTTCCGTAAACATACAAATCCTCACCATATTGCAATGTGCCTGTTATGACAATCTTTTCGGTTCCCATACGGTAATCGGGGCTTTTCTTGTGGGGATTTACACCGCCGTAGGTGTCGTAATCGCCGTACAGCATATCATATTCCAGAATTTCAAGATATTTTTGATAAAGGCTCATGGATTTCGGTGGATTCTGATGTAATTTTGTAATCACACCATTATTTATTCCCAATCTGCCGAGGATATTGGAGGATAACTGATATGCATCAAATCCTATCTA
>Ga0183099_1000718_pt1 | contig 22233 bp, 24 predicted proteins | sample Biomet1_FD_127788 | JGI IMG/M metagenome (GOLD analysis project Ga0183099, IMG submission 127788) | Microbial communities from bioreactor (seeded with anoxic lake sediment) at LBNL, California, USA - Biofuel metagenome 1 | ecosystem: Engineered > Bioreactor > Anaerobic > Unclassified ...
CAGTATTATAAATATGACCATGCCGATGACGACAGGCGTAGCCCTTCCCCGTTGCCCGTCTACCGATGTTTGCAAACGCCTGCACCATTGCGCTCTGGTTGTTGGGAAATGCCGCGGGCGTTCACAGGCTGCGTAAGGATAAGCCTTGTAGAAGAAATATTTATACCGAGCCCGTACAGCGTCGTAAACAGAATGATCCGCGGAAACGTGGTAAAATTCGTCGCGCGCGGCGTGTACATGACCGTAAGCAGAATAATAATAGCTAAGGCAAGATTAAGCGCCATCGACAAGTCGATGAGCATACGGGGCATTGGGATGACCAGAAACAGCGTCACGACGACGACTGCGACTCCTACAATATTACGCTGAATAAAATTCAGAACGGTTTCTCTGGAAACCCTTCTCGCTTCGTTTGCCATTAGTCCCCACCCGGCATACTACAGTTCACTACTTAGAGTTATATTTGATATGCGTATACACAAGAACTATAGCCCGTATATACTGTTCGGGTATTATATCACCAACTTTTGTATCTGTATAGAGTCCGCGCGCAAGAGGCCTGTTTTCTACGATCGGCACGTCGTTTTCCCGCGCAATTCGTTTTATAGTGAACGCCATTTCATCCTCGCCCTTCGCCGTAACCTGAGGCGCCTGTTCTGTCACCGACTTGTCGTATTTTAAGGCAACGGCAAAATGGGTCGGGTTGGTGATAACAACGTCCGATTCTTTTACCGCTTTGGGAATATTCTGCTGCAGCAGACGGCGCTGTTCCTGCTGCAGGCGGTTTTTCACTTCAGGATCGCCTTCCATTTCCTTGTACTCTTCCTTCACTTCCTGCTTCGTCATTTTCATTTCTTCCATAAATTGACGGCGCTGTACCAGATAGTCGGGAATAGCAATGATAAGAAAAATGACTGCGGCTGTAATAAGCAGCTGTGCCGTCATTTTTGCAATATGCCCGGTTGCACCTCCAATGCTGCCGTTCTGGATTTCGAGCAGGAGCACGGGTATATCACGCCGTATAAGGGAATATGAGATCGCACCGATGACGATAACTTTTCCGATCGACTTCACAACGTTAAAAATGCCGCGGAACGAAAAGAGCGTATTTTTAAAATACTCGGCGAAATTCGGCACGATTTTTTTAAAATTAGGCTCTATTGTTTTTGTCGTGAAAAGAAACCCTCTGTTCTGGATAATATTTCCCGCAACACCGCCGATAATGCCGACGATTCCGATGGGAAGCGTCAGGCGGATAAAAAAACTAAAAAAAGCACGCGCAAGATTCGGGTCGTTCACCTGCGGGTCTGTGCAGCGCGTAAAATAAAAACGCAGAACGTCGGCAAAATCTCGGAGCATGGACGGTCCCAGAAACACGAGGACGATGACTGTCAGAAGCATGACAAGCGCGCTGTTAAGTTCCTGGCTTTTCGCGACGCGCCCTTCCTTACGGGCTTTCTCGAGTTTGTATTCTGAAGGTTCCTCTGTCCGCCCTTCGTCTTCCGCGGCAAACCACTGCAGGTCAAGTGTCTGAAACGTCACGGGGAACCGCCTGCTGCAGCAAACAGCTGTATAAGGCTTGTAATCCCGCTGTTGAACGACCGCTCGAAGAAGTCGCACAGCGACGGTACGAGCAGCGTTATGATAAAAAAGGACACGAGCAGCATGAGCGAAAATCCCTCCGAAAGCAGGTTCATCTGCGGAGCCGCACGCGACAGGATGCCCATGCAGACGGTTACAAGCATGAGCGTGCCGAGCACGGGCAGTGAAATAACAAGCGCATCGGCAAAAAGCTGCGTAAGGCTTCCTGCAAGAAATTTTACGATCTTTTCCCTTGCGTCCAGCAGCTTGAATACGTTCATTGTGGTAAAACTGCCAACGAGCCCTTTCAGGAACAATTTCTGGAACCAGCGGTTCTGCAGAAAAACGAGCATGGCAACGAGATTCAAATACTCTCCCATGAGCGGATTTTCAACCTGCGACACCGAATCGTATACTTCCGACGCGCTCAGTCCCATCTGGAACGCAAAAAACTGTCCGGCGGTACTGAACGCGGAGAAAATGATCGTTACATAGAACCCCATGATCACGCCTATCATGCCTTCTCCGACAAGAAGCATGATGTACGTAAGGTCGAACGCCCCGTCTTTTCCAATGTACGCTGAATACGCCTGAAAATGTGCAAACGGCAGGATAAGGTACGCCATATACCCCGCAAGTGCAATTTTCGCCGTGCGCGGAACACTGCGCATGGAAAAAAGCGGCAGCGTCATAAGCATGGCAAAACAGCGTACTGCCACGAGCAGGAACATCGGCGCCTGCGCCACTATCCGGTCAATCATCGTTCATCCTATTTTGCCATGGCCGGGATCATATTGAACAGTCGAATCGTGTAGCCGCCGAGCTGTGAAAACATCCAGCCGCCGAGCAAAGCTATGACGGCGAGTATCGCAAGCATTTTCGGCAGAAACGTGAGTGTCTGTTCCTGAATCGACGTCGTCGCCTGAAAGATCGCGACGATAAGACCAATGACAAGCGCAACTCCGAGCACCGGAGCCGCCAGAATGAATATTTCAAAAACGCTGCCCTGTATGAGCGAAACAATCTGACCTATCGACATGCGTCTCCTCCCGTTTATTTAATCACAGAATTGAACAGCTGCTGCGTGAGCAGACCCCAGCCGTCCACGAGCACGAAGAGCATGAGTTTAAACGGCATGGAAATCTGAACGGGCGGGAGCATCATCATGCCCATAGACATGAGTATGCTCGCGACAACCATATCTATTATGATGAATGGTATGTACAGCAGTACGCCTATTTTAAACGCAACTGTCAGTTCATGCAGGATATACGCGGGAATGAGCACGTGTGTCGGAACGTCGGCGAGCGTGCGAGGTTTGTCAAGTTTGCCCATCGCCATGAACATGGAAATGTAGCTGGTATCTTCCGACATCTGGCTGTACATGAATATGCGCATAGGCCCTTCGGCTTCTTTATACGCTTCGTCTATACCGATCTGCCCGTCGGACAGCGGCTTGAACGATTTGTTGTAGATCGTTGTGAACGTGGGCCACATGACGAACAGCGTCATAAAAAAGGCAATTCCGTTCAGAACGGACGTAGGAGGTACCTGCTGGAGAGACAGGGCGCGCTTGATAAAATCAAGCACGATTGAAAACCGAAGAAAACATGTCGTAAGGATGAGTATGCTCGGTGCAAGCGACAGGATCGTCAGCAGAAGGAGCAGCTGTACAGAAAACGCTACCTGCTTACCGTTTGAAGGCTGCGTAATGCGGATGTCCACGTTCGGTACGCTTGCACTGCGTATCGTCGTACCCATTTCAGTCGTTCCGCGCGCAGAACCGGACGGGAACGAACTCTGCTGTGCGGATACAGGCAGAACGCACAGAACGCCTATGACCGTGCACAGTACGATGAACATACCGTGTTTTCTGAATTTTGAAAAAATGTGTTTCATATCAGTTACCCGGATTAAGTCTGTCGCGCTGCTGTTTTAGCAGTTCCGCAGCTTTATCGCCGGTACCGCTGAACACGTTTCCGTTTTTTTCTTTCTGTCCCGGCATAAAAATGGAAAGGATATCGGTAAAATTGCGGGGTTTTTTCGTGCCGGACTGGCGGTCTGCGTACAGATTCATCGCGTCTATCGTTTCTTTATCCGTTACTTCGCCGATAAGGTTCACCGCACTGTCGGTAACACCGATGATATACGCTTTTTCGTCAAGCAGGGAAACGATCTGGACTGATTTACCGGGCGACAGCGTAACCGAAGAGACGACGCGCAGAAACTGATCCGTATTTTTTGCTGTACCGGTATTCCGCTTCATGAACCAGAGCACGCCGTATATACAGGCAATGACGACGGCAAGGACGAGAATCATGCGCACAAACAGCCAGACGGTCGCCCCGCGCGACGCCGCTGACGGAGTATTAGCCGGAGTGTTTATGGGCAGAGTGCTTTCGTCAACAGACGCTTCTGTCTGCGGCTGCGGCTGCACTTTCGTGTTTTCTGTTATTCTACCCGACGCTTGAGCCGAGATACATGCAATGCACATGAATAATACGGCAGATACCGTAATAAACTTTTTTGAGCTGTTCAATATGTTCCCCCACCCGCTGAAAAAAGTACGCAGTCCCCTCCGCGCCTTAACTGCTTAATGCAGTTCTGTTACTCTTTCCAGTGAAGACAATATTTCCGTGACACGGACGCCGAAGTTCTCATCAATGACGACAACTTCGCCTTTTGCTATAGGTTTGTGATTAACGAGAATATCCACAGGCTCGCCGGCAAGTTTGTCAAGTTCAATGATCGTTCCCTCTCCCATGCCGAGGATATCCTTGATCTGCTTTTTCGTACGGCCCAGTTCGACGGTCATTTCCATGAACACGTCCATAATAAGACCGATGTTGCCCTGTTCGCCGCCGGACGCGTTTCCCTGCAGGATCGGATACTGGAGCGATTGTACGTTCGGAACGTTCAGCCCCATATTCTGACCCATCATGTTCTGCATGCCCATCATATTCTGCATGCCGCCCATCTGGTTCATGCCCATGTTCTGCATGCCGCCCATCTGGTTCATGCCCATATTCTGCATGCCGCCCATCTGATTCATACCCATGTTCTGCATACCGCCCATCCGGGATGCGCCGCCGGCCATGTTTGCGGCGGCCGACATATCCATTCCGGCGGGCATACCTTTTGGCTGGTCTGCACCGGTTTTACCGCCGAGCGCGCGGCTGATCTGTTCGGCAGCTTCTCCGCCGACGGCTTCCCATAACGTATATCCCTGACCGTCGAGCGTGAGCGGATAGCTGAACAGCGCAAACACATTCTGCGGGATGCGTATCATGGCTTTCGGATCGTTGCGTGCGGTTGGAACGTTGCATTCGATGCCGGAAAGCTGCCCTGTCTTTTCAAGTGCCTGAATTTCATCGTTTGTGTGCGTAGAAACGGCTTCTGAAATAACCGAAAGCGCCATGTCAGCAAGATCAGCGTTTTCTTCCTTATTCATAAGGCTTACAATTTTCTGTGCGAATTCCGGCGCAAGAATATACAGATGATCTCCGCTGAGACCTTTGGAAAAATCCGCAAGCACGTCTACGACGACTTCGGGAAGTTTTGCAAGCAGACGGTCGCGGTCGAGCGTTTCTATGACCGGTGTATCCGCGGCAAACGCAGCCCCCGTCATTTTATTAAGATTCTCTACGAGGGGGGCTTTGAGATCGTCGGCAAATTTCTGCAGTACAGCAGTATCTATGTGAACGGCAGGAGTCCCGCCTACCTGGCCGGACGAATTGAGTCCGTCTACAGATACGCCGGAAAGCAGCGCGTCAATTTCATCCTGCGAGATTGCACCATCACTCATATGAATCTTCTCCTTCTACGGACAGTTCTTCAAAATCATCCGCCTGAATATCTTCTATTTTACCGGTAATCTGAACGGCCATTTTTTTTCCGACAACGCCGGGCTGGCAGAAAAACTTCTTTTTACTTCCCACGCTGAGGGTAAGCGGATCTCCTACTCTGATGTTAGTCAGGCGCACGACGTCTCCGACGTGCAGGCTCAGTACTTCCCTTATCGGCAGATTTATTGATCCTACTTCCGCAACCACGTCCATCTCTACAGACGACAGTTTTTCCTTAAGTGTTCCGAGGTACTGCGTCGTAGAACTTCTCCGTACGGAGCTGAACCAGAACTGTGACGACAGTTTGGAAATGATCGGCTCGATCGTGAGATACGGGATGCAGAAGTTCATCATGCCTTCTTCGTCACCGACTTTGGTTTCGAGCGTTACAAGAACGACCATTTCCGAAGGCGGAACTATCTGGGCAAACTGCGGATTTGTTTCTATCTGCCCGAGCCTTGGGCGGAGGTCGATAACCTGCGTCCATGCTTCGCGCATATTCGCAAGAATACGCACGATAATGCCTTCCATGACAGACTGCTCTATGTCGGTAAGATCCCGGTTCTTGTTTCCTGTTGTGGTTCCGCGTCCGCCGAACAGCCGGTCTATCATACAAAACGTAATAGTGGGATCTATTTCCAGAACGGCGTTGCCTTTGAGCGGATCCATATTAACTACTGCGAGCGTCGTCGGCGTTGGAATAGAACGTATAAATTCTTCATACGTAAGCTGGTCAACCGACGCGACGTGAACGTGGACGAGACTTCGCAGCTGGGCGGAAAGACTCGTCGTAGTAAGCCGGGCGAACGTTTCATGCATATTGGAAACGGTACGAAGCTGTTCCTTTGAGAATTTATCAGGACGCTTGAAGTCGTATATTTTTATTTTGCGGGTATCGCTGACAGGCTTAAAGTCGTCGGCTTCGGAATCTCCGGAGCTGATGGCTGTGAGCAGCTGGTCAATTTCATCCTGCGACAGAACTTCGTTCATGCACCTTCCACCTTATATTCCTGCAGTCTTACTGTTCTACGACGTCAAGCTGCTGAAACGACACTTCACGGATTTTTGAATTACTGAGAATTTCGTCATTTATTGCGTTCCGCAGTTCTATTTTAAGTTTATCTTCATTCTGCGGTTTCAGTTCTGCAATAGTCTTCTCTGTAAAGTATCGGCGCAGAAAGTCTGTAAGTTCAATTTTTCTTTGTGTGATCTCGGTTGCAGTTACCTTGTCGTCTTTTTTGTATCCGAACGCAATATTCACCACCACGCTGGCAGGAATGTCGTCGCTCGTTTTTGTCCGTATCGCGCCGAGAGACGTGTACCAGTCGAGAATTTCACGCTGGGCGGTATATTCTTCGCTCATCTGTACTGTCGTTTCAGAGGAAGTATTGTTGCTTACGATTTTTATGGTAACAAATACCACAACGACGATAAGTATGACGGCACCAACTGCAATAAGGATCCATTTAAGCATACCGGGTACAAGACCGCCGAGTTTATTTTTTCCTTTTGCGGGAGCAGCTCCTTCGCCAGACCCTTCGTCAAGATTTATATCAGCATTATCATCTGCCATTTTTACCCCCCACAAGTGCTCTACTTTTGAAAATAAACGCTTTTGTATAGTGTAGCATTAAAAATGCCCTTCGTCCAGAATAATTATATCCACGCGCCGGTTGTACGCTCTTCCTTCCGGCGTATCGTTTGAAAACATAGGCCGAGTGTCCGCGTATCCGGCGATCGAAAACTGTTTTTCATTCACGCCAAAATCGGCAAGATAATGCAGTACGTTCATAGCGCGCGCGGCAGAAAGCTCCCAGTTGCTCTGAAATTTGGAAGTATCGGCAACCGGTGTGTTGTCCGTATGCCCTTCTATGCGGAAACGGCGGTTATTAAGTTCAGGATCCTTGAAAAAATCCGACAGGCGCAGCAGTGTGTCGCGCGTTTCGTCTATGTTCAGATCGGCGCTGCCTTCGTCAAAAAAGCTGTCTGAAGCGAGCGTGATCACCAGCCCCCGTTCGTCGCTTGTAATGGTTATTTTATTCGACTTAACGTCAGGCGCGAACAGACTTACTGCTTTCTTTTTTGCAGTGCCAAGAGATTTCCCCTTTTCCATGGACGGGAGCGAATTGATGTTGTTTCCCAGATCGGAGAGACGACCGGCGGAAAGAGACATACCGCCCGACGTAGATTCAGTTTCGTTCATCTGAAGGGATTGCGTGATAGTTGCCAGCTGCGTTACGTCCACTTCAGACGGATTGTAGAGCATGACGAAGAAGCAGAGCATGAGCGTGATCATGTCGCCGTACGTGCCCTGCCATGCGGTTGACGGTTTTTCCGGTGCCTTTGCTTTTTTTCCCATGTGCGTTAGTCCTTGAGAACGTCGGCTTCAATCGCCTTACGCGCGGCAGGGTCAAGATAGGTCAGCAGTTTCTGCGCCATGATGCGCGGGTTTTCGCCGGCCTGAATCGCGAGCACGCCTTCTATGATCATTTCCTTCGTTTTCATTTCTTCGCTGTTCTGCTGCAGAAGTTTCTGGGCAGCAGGCGCGAGCAGCCAGTTTGCCATCATGGAGCCGTACAGCGTCGTGATAAGGGCGACTGCCATGTTAGGTCCGATGGACGATTTGTCTTCCATGTTCTTTAACATACCGATAAGACCGACGACGGTGCCCATCATTCCGAATCCCGGCGCGAATCCCGACCACTGGTTTACAATGTTTATCCAGCCCATATGGCGTCCTTCACACTGGTTCATTTCGTTTTCCATTATAGTGCGGATGACCTGGCCGTCGGTACCGTCTACGACGAGGCGGAGTCCGCTTCGCATAAACGGATCTTCAATATCGTCCAGACCGTCTTCAAGAGCAAGGATGCCTTCGCGTCGTGCTTTTTCGGATAGTGCTACCATATTCTGGATTATCTGTTTTTCTCCGAAGTTAAATACCTTGAACGTCCGTCCCATGACTTTGAACATTCCCAGACAGGAAGACAATGGAGCGCAAATATACAAAGAAAAATAAGAACCGCCGACCGTCATGAAAATTGACGGTATGTCAATTACTCCGGCTACAGTACCGCCCGAGGTGATAATAGACATGATAATACACGCACCGCCGCCGATAATGCCAATAATTGTAGCTATATCCATATTCTTAAATCTCCTGTGTATTTATACCGATTTTCTGACGATATTCGACGATTTTTTCGATTACTTCTGCGGGTGAATTTTTTACGACTATTTTCCTGCCCGAGAGCATTGAAAGCGTTAAATCGGGATTTTCTTCCATGCTTTCAATCATGTGTGGATTTATCCAGTATTTTTTGCCGTTAAGCCGCATAACTTCAATCATTTCTATATAATGCTCCGGTTATTCCCTGTACGTCAAGTACTTTTATTCCCTTTACTATCGGAAACTGACGTACATTTGTTTATAAAATAATTTTCTGTTTTTGCTTGGATAATTTTACGTTATTCACGGGCAGTGAAGTGACGCTGCTGTTGCGGTTTTTTGTATTACAGATATACTTTATCAGGATGGAGAAAGCAGAGGAAAGAAGTATGAACCCGCAGATTTTAGTTATAGAAGACGTACCCGAGATCGCAAATCTGGTGTCCATGTATTTGTCTAAAGCAGGCATGGATGCCCGGACATTCGGTACCGCAGAGGACGCACTTGAAGCACTCAGGACTTCGGCGCTTCCCGATCTTATCATTCTTGATTTGAATCTTCCGGGAATAAGCGGTTTTGATTTTCTGGAAAAATTCCGCGCTGAATACAAGACGACTGTACCCGTGGTTATCGTGTCCGCCCGCGACGCGGATGAAGACATTATCAAAGGGCTGGGGTTCGGAGCAGACGAATTCGTTACAAAACCGTTTTCTCCCCGCGTTCTCGTTGCCCGTGTCCAGGCAAACCTGAGGCGGCAGGCTGTTACGGAAGCTGCAGCGGAAGAAACGATCTGTTTCGGCGATTATACCCTTCTGCTCAACAGCTGCGTGCTCAAGCAGGGAGCTGTAAAGATCCCCCTTTCAACAAAGGAATATTCGGTTCTGGAATACATGGTACGTCACGCAGGCGAATCACTGTCTCCCGAGAAAATATACGCAGACGTATGGAAAACGCAGTACGGGGATATCACCGCAGTCGCAGTCTATGTCCAGCGCCTCCGCAAGAAAATAGAAAAAGACCCGTCGAATCCGGTTCTATTAAGAACGGTGTTCGGTCTGGGATATTGTTTCGCGAAAGAAGCGATCACCGCCGCAAAAAAAACGGAGGAACCGTCAGAATGACGATCAGACGACAATTTCATCTTCTTCTTACGGCGACGATCGTCATACCGCTGCTGTGCGCTGCGTTTATACCGGTGTATCACTATCTGACGTCTCCCGAACGCATACTCCTGCACGGATACAGGGAAATAAGGGATACGGATACGCTGCAGCTTTCCGAGAAAGACTGGAACGAGCTGTACTACCAGCTGCGGCGCGTTCCGCCCGACATGGAAGTTGCGCTTATCTCCACGTCTGAAAAAGCGTCTGTACTTCTCTCAAGTATTCCTGAACTGAAAGCAAACACGACGTTTACGGAGACCGATCTATGGCATCTTGTCGGTTCCACGAGCAACAAGTATTTTTATCAGTTTTCAAGCCCGAACTTCAGCGACAACGGAACGCGCTTTCTTATTTTAAGCCGCGCTAAACGCGACTCAAAATACAGGAAACGGAATTTTGATTTTGTGCTGTACCTGGTGCTGTTTATTCTCAGCTTTGCCGGCGTCATGATGCTGGCGATCGCCCATATATCGCGCACGATCTTTTCGTCCATAACGATTCTGGAACAGAAAACGCAGCGGATCGCGGACGGAGAACTGAGCGTGTCGGTCATAGACCATCCTAAAAAAGTGAAACAGAAGAGCAATGAAATTATTTCTCTTACCGAAAGTCTTGACAAAATGCGCAGGTCTCTTCTGGAATCGCAGGAGCGGCGGACGCAGTTTATTATGGGCATCAGCCACGACCTGCGTACTCCTGTCGCCGTTATCAAGGGATATACCGAAGCTATTTCCGACGACGTCGTGACCGATCCCGAGGAAATAAAAAAATCGCTCGATATCATAACGACAAAAACGAATCAGCTTGAAGGCATGATCGACACGCTTATTAATTTCGTAAAGCTCGACAACGCCGACTGGCGGCAGGATCTTGTGCCCCAGAGCGTGTTTGCAGTTGTCGACGAGTTCGTACAGGGCGCCGTCATGACAGGTACTGTGTTCAAGCGGAAAGTAACGGGCAGCGTTTCCATTTCCCCGTCGCTCAAAATTCCAATGGACAAACAGCTGTTTTCCCGGGCACTGGAAAACATTTTCAGCAATGCCATCAGATATTCAAGGGAAGGAGATTCTGTCGTCATAACAGGAACTGAAAACGCCGATTCGTGCACCGTGAGCATACGCGACACGGGCATCGGTATTGCGGAAAAAGACAAAGAGCATATTTTCGATATGTTTTACAGGGGAACAAATTCCCGACGGGAAGAAGGCATGGGTATCGGGCTTACCGTGGTGAAAAGTATTATAGACACGCACGGCTGGACGATCGACGTACAGTCCGAACTGGGAAAGGGAACGACGTTTACGATCACGATTCCGACGATCTCCCGTACGGTTTCATAGCGCGCCGAGAAATTCGTTCAGGAAAAGCAGCCCTTCCTTCGTAAGTGCATAAAAATGACAGGAGTCTTTCTCCCTGACGGTACACCTTCCCTGTCTCTGCCATTCGGCAAACAACCGTTCGGCACCGGGAGGAAAGGGCATTCCGAATTTCTGTTCGTATGTTTCCCGGCAGACGCCTTCCGACGTTCTGAGTCCCATCATAAAAAATTCGAATGACACTGTCGCAGGCTGCAGTATCTCTTTGTCCGACGGGATCTGTGTGTTCTGTTCTCCGCCGGGACGCCAGAAGGCGGTATACGCTGCTATGTCGCGGGTATTCGTTTCTCTGACCGACACTCCGCCGTTAGTTCCATACAGTGTTCCTGTTGCCCCCGAACCGCACCCCAGATAGTCTTCCTGATTCCAGTATGTTTTATTATGTGCGCATTCCGTTCCGTCGCGGCAGAAATTTGACACTTCGTACTGCCCGTATCCGTTTGAGCACAGATAATCGCGGCCGCGTATCCACATGTCGTCAGCCGAATCGGTATCATACGGCATTCTTCCGGACAGTATGGAGTCCCCGAGAGGCGTTCCTTCTTCGACCGTCAGGGAATACAGGGATACGTGACCGGGCCTGTACGACAGTAGTTCTGAAAGACCGTCCGTAAACGACCGCTCACTTTCTCCCGGCAGCCCGGATATCATGTCTGCGGAAAACACACCGTGCCAGTTCCGCCGTATACATGCAAGTGCATTCCGTACGTCTTCCGCACTGCTCCGCCGCCGTACCCCCTGCAGGACTCCGGCGGAAAACGACTGAATGCCGCATGAAAGGCGCGTTACTCCGGCGCTTTCAAAGGCGGCAAGTTTTTCTGCTGTTACGTCCGACGGATTGCATTCGACTGTTACTTCCGGCGGAAGTGTTCCGCCTGAAATATCCGACAATCCCGAGAAGAGCCGCGTAATCTGCGGGGTGTTCAAAATACTCGGAGTGCCGCCGCCTGCATAGACTGTGCGCCATGAATCCACGCCGGAAACCCGGGCGCGGTATGCTGCTTCGCACAGCAGCGCTTCAATATATGCATCGGGAACACCGCCGGCAGAAGGCACGCTGTAAAAATCGCAGTACGTGCATTTGGAGAGACAGAACGGTATATGAATATACAGCGATACGTTTTTCGCCACAGGATGATATTATAAAAAGCGGAGCTTTGAGAACGGAAAATAAACGCCGAGACCTTTTGCACGTATGTCTTTTTCGTCAACAGGCCCCCACAGCCGGGAATCAAGACAGCTGTTTCTGTTGTCTCCGAGCACAAAATACTGGTTCTTTCCGAGATGGATCTTTTCAAAATCACCGCCGACACCGATGGAACTGTCCCATCCTGCCGGAACGGCGAGTAAATTCACATTATACGCGCGGCGTGCACATTCAAATTCGGTGAGAAAATGCTTTTCTCCTGACGCCTGTACAAAAATGATATATCCGCGCATATAGATCGTATCGCCGGGCAGACCGACGATACGGCGTATCTGCGGTTCACTTCCCATAGCGCCGCTTGTACTGGAAAACGTGAACTGCTGTGCGGTAAAAAAACCTGCAAGCACGCCTGCTGCGCGGTACAGCAGGGAATGTTTTTCCTCTGTACGGGGCTTCAGCAGGACAACGTCGCCGCGTGAAGGCGTGCCGATAAACGGTGTAAAAAGTACGATGGAATCGTTCGGAATATCAGGATACATCGATACAGACCGCTGCCGCACGGGAAAAAGCAGGAACGTACGTATGATCATTATCACGGCGAATATGATAAGGGCACAAACCAGTACCGTAACGATTCTGTGATCACGCTGTTTTTTTAATGTATATGATAATTTGTATAATTCTTTATTCATGTGTTTCACAATAACACAAACGTCCGTCGTTTACAACAGAAAACGGTCGCGGCTTGTCAGGTTCCATCCGATATAATATAATTGGAAACAATATGGCCGAAGGAAAAAAAATTATTGCAGAAAATAAAAAAGCGCGTTTCAATTATTTTGTAGAAGATTCTTTTGAATGCGGTATAGAGCTGCAGGGATCTGAAGTAAAATCTATAAAAGCAGGTAACCTTTCGTTTCCCGACAGCTTTGCGGAAATCAGGAACGGGGAAGTCTGGATACGCGGCCTCCATATCACCGAATATGCGTTTTCATCGGCCTTTTCTCCCGATCCGGACAGACCAAAAAAGCTGCTGCTGCATAAAGATGAAATCAAACGGCTCATGCGTAAAACAGACGAAAAGGGATACACGCTCGTTCCGCTTGATTTTTATCTTAAAAACGGCCGGGTTAAAGTAAATCTGGGCGTGTGCAAGGGCAAAAAACAGTTCGACAAACGAAACACCATTCGGGACAGGGATGTTGAACGGGAGACACAGCGGGAATTCCGCAGGGAGTTGAACGGATAGTGCGCGCAATGCTCCGTCATGCTGTAACGACCGCCGCAGCAGTACTCATTCTGCTCTATCCTCTTGCTGCAGAACCGAACAGAACTGTTGATTTCTTCGGAATAGTGTCTGCAGACGCGGACAGCAATATGGTAAAAATGACGGAAGATCTGTATTACGCCCAGCTGGGAGAAATTTCCGGGCTGACTGTGAACGACAAACGGAGTACCGGTTTTACTCAGAAATACGTTTCCGACGGAAAGCCGGATTTTTCAGAGGCAACCTCGCCGTTCGCTTTCTACGCTGTTATTTTAAAAAGCAGTGAACATGCCGGAAAATGGGTATGTGTGCTCAATATTGCAGAAAGTGCTACAGGAAGAGTCCGTTCAGTAAGCAAAGAATACGATTCATATTATAAAATCCTCATGGAATCAAAAAGCTCGCTCCAGTCGGCATTTGAGGAGTATTTTACGAACCAGAACTCAGCACCGGATTCTTCATACGCGGCCGACGGAAGCAGCGGAACGCTTCCTGACTCACCGGATGCCGTTCCCCAGGTTTCTACAGACATTCTCGCAGGAACATGGAGTGGAGAGGAGTATATAGATAAAATAGTGATTCTCCGCGGCGGACGGGGGTTCATCATTTTTAAAAACGGTGCCACCATGAATATTTCGGTCTCTGTTGACCAGACGTCGAAAAAAGTTCTGATACTGCAGACCGGAAAATCGAACGCTTCGTTTTTTCCCGACCTTCCGCGCAAAACGGCGCTTGAAGCCGCGACGACAGCGCAGCCCGTACAATGGAATCTTGTTCTGGAAAACAGCAGTACCCTCTCGGGTTCCAGGACGACGCTCATTCCCCAGGGCGACGGAGTCGGACAGGGAACGCGTTCGGTCAAATGGACGCGGAACTGACGGAGCAGTTCATAGTTTTACGCTGCCCTGACGAATAACGGTAATGCTGCCGTCAGTGACGGTTATGATCGTTGAAGGAAGCGCACCTTTTTTATCTCCGTCGGAAACAATCAGATCGCATTCATTCTCGAATTCGCGGCGTATATCGTCGATCCGGTCAAGTACAGGGCTTCCGCTCCGATTTACACTCGTTGAATACACGGGAGACCCGCATTTCTGAATAACATTCCGTATCCATTCGTCGCCCGGACAGCGGTACGCGGTAGTACCGTCTCCGTTTTTATCGTGTACGATAACAGTCAGCGCGCCGGGCCATACGGAAAACACGTTCTGCGGAATTATATCGTCAGTATATAAAAAAATGTCCTGCGGTCTTGCTATGAGCTGAATAAACGGTTTTGTTTCCGCCCTTCCCTTTATTGCACGTATCCGCGCGTCGGTATTGAACACCGGTTTCTCCGCATGTTCAACAAGTGCGGAAAAGCCGTATACGGTATCAGTCGGAAGAATAAGGACTTTTCCGTTTTTCATGTATTCGGCGCACATTTCGGCAGAATGTTCGTCAGATTTGAGGCACATCATACACAGGCACTCCCTTTATGAAATTTTTTTTCAGTGCACCCGGAGTATGTCCGCCGGTTCTGCCGTATTCTGCAAAATACATGAGCAGCAGGCTGACGGCAAAAAAGATAACGCCGGCAGCTTTGCACGCGCGTTCCGACATATATACCACCGGACTCCGTTTTAATACGGTGCCTGTATCATACAGCGTTGTCTGGGCAGGACGCAAGCCTGTTATTTTTACCAGTTTTTCATCGGGTTTTACATAATCAAGTTTACGGGCGTATGCGGCTATCACGTCGTTGTCTTTTTCCAGTGCTGTATATTCAAGGGAGAGTTCGTCGTTTATTTTCTGGATCGCGGCGGTGCGTTTGCTGATTTCTCTTTTCTGTTCCTGCAGCTGACGGTACACCAATATGCCGTCTCTTCCCGCGAAAAGCGACAGAAGTGTATATACAAGCGTGCCAAAAAGAACGGCGGCAAGATATTTTGAACGAGTCATACTACTAGTATCGGAGCAGTTTTCTGTTTTCTGAAATAAAAAGATGTGTTATAATCAAATAGATAAATAACGGAAAAAATGCAGCCGGGTACTATTATTCCGACGGCTTTCTGCCGATATTGTAACAGGCAATGCTATGTACCTACAGAATATAAGAGGAAAGATATGACCGATTCGACAGATAATACAAATGACCTTGACAGTTACGGTGTATGGGTAAAACGGCCTTCTAAAGCAGCTTCCGACGGTACGAACGCATCGGACGTTACGGACAAACCGGCAGATGATTTTAACATGGATGCCGATCTGCCTGATTTTTCGGAAATTGACATTTCGTCCGTCGCCTCAGACCTGTCTGAAGATACTGCCGGCAAACTGCAGGATGACACGACCCTTTCGGCCGAAGAACTCTCTGATATCACCGGTTCAATTGATATGTCGGATATAACGCAGCCCGGACAGGAACAGAGCGAACCGGTACCAGCCGATCAGAAAACTGAAAAAGTAACCGAATTATCTCTTGACGATTTTCTTGACGAAGGCTTTTCTGATACCGGAACAGCAGCGCAGCGCGTTGAACCTGCGGCAGAAAACGAACCTGCTTCGGTGTCCGAAGACTCTGAAGACATTTCTCTTGATGATTTTCTTGATACCGATTTTGCTTCTTCCGAAGAACCTGTAAACCAGGATAAAACGCCCGACGAGACGCCTCTTGACATAGACCTTTCTTTCTCCAGTGATGAACCTGCCGATGAAAAACTTTCCGTTTCCGAGGAACCTGAGCAGGAGTCAGAAACATACGGCGCCGAAACTCAGTCGTCTGAACCGGTTGACGCCGGTACTTTCGATGATATGTTCACGTCACTTTCCGATACGGCGCCGGCTGCGGAACCTGCACAGCAGTCAGACGACGGAACCGGTACGGGGACTGAAAGTGAAAGCGAATCTCTTCCCGATACGGAAAACATTGAATTGTCTGACTTTGGTATTGACGCGGAAGCGGAAGAAACGCCGATCACGACGAACATCGCGGAAACAAAGCAGAAAAGCACCGCTGTGGACTATACTCTTTCGGTTACCAACGACGACAACGTAGAGGCGGCTCCAGTAGTAAGCGAAATAAAGCAAAGTTCCGCCGCAAATCTCGTTCCCGACAGTTTTGAAGAGGAAACATCGTCTCTTATCGGATCTCCCGAGGAAAAGCGTGAGAGTGCTCCCGTCAGTTCTGATACAAGCACTGAACTGCTCCGTCAGATCGTCTCAGATCTTTCAGGGCTTAAAGCCGAAATTTCAAATCTCAAGAATGATTTTGCCGAATTGAAAGCGCATGAAGAACTTTCTGCTGCGGGAACACATACCAAGCAGCAGGAAGGTGGTTTTTTTGCCAACGAAGATGAAGATGAAACAATTTCTCTCTCCGGGGACGAACTTGACAATATCATGAATACGGCAGCTTTTTCCAACACGGATAAAGGCGTTTCCGAAACGGCAGCGGAAGAGAACGCCGTTCAGGAAGAAGCACCTCTGACCGCTCATACGCAGGAACCGGCCGGTGAATACGAGGAATTTTCAGAACTTTCTGAAGAGACACCCGGAACCGCTGACGACACAGTACAGACCGGCACAATTTCTGAGACTGTTTCTGAGCCGTTGGATGAGAATCTGTTCAGAGCTATAGACGCTGCTGCAGAAGTGCCGGAATCGCCTGCTGTTGAAGATACCGATTCTTCCGACCTTACTATGAACTTTGACGCTGAACATCTGGAAGAACCGAATCTTGACGTTCTTTCCGATGAAGCCGCAGATACTGCCATCGCTGAAGAACTTCCTGAAGAAATTTCCATTCCGAAAGTTGACGATATTCTCGTTGAATCGTCTGCGTCAGATTTTATGGAATCGGTAAAAGATACGACGTCTGAAATTGAAGAGCCCCTTACCGCTGAAAACACGGCAGAAGAACCTGAACCGGCGGAAGTTTTTGAACCGGAAGAACCGTTAGTTCCTGAAGACGCGGTAGATCTGTCCGTGGCAGCTGCTGAAGAAACGGAACCTGCGTTTGAAGCCCCGTTTGAAAAAGAAACTCCTGAAACAGACGAAACACTGTCAGAAAGTGAAACGCCCGAAGCGGAAGAGACTCTTCCTGAAAGCGTGTTTCCGACCGAAACGTCTGTTTCCGATTCTCTGACGCAGGATAATATTGCGTACCTTAACACTGATGAAAATGCGAAAATCGAAATTGAGCCTGAGTCTTCTGCTGAATCTGAAGAAAAAAAGCAGAGTCTTCCCGGTGATCTGACACAGGAAGTTAAGTCTGTGCTTTTGTATATGGATCAGCTTCTTGAGAACCTTCCGGAGGACAAAATAATCGAATTTGCCCGTTCCGAACATTTTGCTACGTATAAGAAGCTTTTCTCGGATCTGGGATTGTCTTAAGATGGGTCTGCTCAGCCGTATTTCTTCAGAACTCCCGGTACAGGCTGTTTCATCAGAAACGCATAAAACCGGACTTCTGGCAAAATCGTCGCAGCTTTGTCTAAAACCTGTTCTCCGTTCGTTTTCAGAATTCTGCAGAGCAAATTCGCTCGCGCACAGTGCGCTTTTTTCGCTTGTGCACGGTTCGTTCGTCATAACTGAATGTGAAGGACTTGACGCTCTTAGTGTTGCACGATCCGTTTCTTCGCGTGATTTCTGGAACGGTATGTCCATTGGTACGGACGAAGTCAGGAGTTTTTCTAAAAGTGACGCTGCGTTCAGTGCATTTTATCAGTTTTTTTCTCCAGCTTTCAAAGACCGCATATGCGGACTCCATTTCCTGAAAGTATCCGAAACGTGCATTTTCATGACCGTTGACACAGAATCTTGCCGTTCCGGCTGTCTGCCTGCCGGAGTGCTTAGAACAAGCATTCTGCAGTACCTTTCTGCTTCGAAGGAAACGAGCGAAGACGTGCCGTATACGGTTTCCGTCCCCGGACATGCTGATGCCGTACTGCTGCTGCTTTCCGTAAAAATAGCAATTAACGAAGCGGTCAGAGAATCGGGTCTTTCCGACGCAGTACTTCAGAACGCTGTGTTTTCTGCAGTGTACGCGGAAATAGTGTCGCTTTTAAAAACGCACTTTCCGTCTCCGAATATGTGCGGAAAAAGCAGCGGAGGTGAAATAAAGATCGGGCTGTATGCACATTCCGGGTTTGATGATTCGCTGCTGCAGTTTCATATTACGCGGGAACTCTCCCCTGTTCTTTCATCGTTTTCGCATTCCATTGTGCTTATCAATGCGGGAACGGCTTCTTCATCTGATGACGTACGGCGTTTTATGGCGGAAGGCTGACACGTGGGCATTATATTTCTTCTGCACGGAACGGTTCAAAAACGTGTTCCAACGGAAATATAATGCTTCATTCTGCGTACGATCCGGAACAGGAAGCCGGACGGTTTGCGGCTGCCGCGGAATGTGCTTTTTCCCGTCGTTCATCATCGTTACCGAACCGGCTCTTTCCTACTGCGCTTCCTTTCTCCGCGAGAAATATCCCGGAGCCGTACTGTACGCTGTACGCTATGACCGCGCCTTTTCGTTCTGCGACAACGCGTGGGACAGCGTTTTTTACGTATGTGATTCATCAGTACCGTTCCAGGACCGGCTGTTCGCTGAAATCGGCGAGGAAGGAATTTTTTCTTCGCTTTTTTTATCCTGGTCTGCGTCATCCCGGGCTTTTCCCGATATTGACCGTATTGTCTGGGACGGGATCAGATCAGCTGTTTTAAAAAGCCGTGATATTCTTCACACGAGAACGTACTTTTCATCGCGCTGGGTGAGCAATATTTTTTCCTTCTGCCGTTTTCTTTCAAACGTATCTCTTCCTATACGCCGGGGGACGTGCCCGGTTGTTGTAACTGCATCGGGACCGAGTCTGACAGGAGCGCTTCCACAGCTGAAAAAATACAGATCATCGTTCTTTCTGATTGCCGTATCCTCTTCTCTGTCCGTGCTTCTTTATTACGGCATTATTCCTGACGTGTGTCTTTCTACGGACGGCGGGTATTACGCGGGCAAACATCTTGCGCCGTATGCGGACGGGTCATGCAGTGTTCCGCTCGCTCTGACTCCCGAAAGTTTCTGCAGCGGACGTATTTTAACCAGTACGGCGATAATACCGCTTTCTTACGGAGACGCCATTGAATCGCAGGTGCTCTCTGACTGCGGTATACGCGCGTTTCACGCTGAACGGAACGGAACGGTGAGCGGTACGGCAGCGGAATATGCGCTTTCACTTACCTCAGGCCCTGTGTTTCTGTGCGGACTTGATCTGAGCCCATCGTCCGGTTACCAGCACGCCCAGCCGAATCGTCTTGAAACGGAAGCGTCTTCATATGATACGAGGACTTCAACGAAAGAGCTTCGTACGACGGCGGCGCGTTTTTCTTCCAACGCGCTTTCCGTATACCGCGGATGGTTTGAATCCCTCCCTGCTGAAAAGGCGGAACGGCTGTTCAGACTGTCTGATAACTTTTCATTTTCAAACACGCTCGGTGCCGTCGCGGATGTCACCTTTTCCGCGCTGAAGTCAGCCTGCGGGGAATATACGTTTCCTCAATTTGCAGCGGAAGCTGTGCCTTCTGAAGACAGCCGCATGCAGAAAGAAAGACAATTCATCGTAAAAAACGCAGAGAGTGATGAATGGCTCCATTCTGTTTTTCCGGCAGATTATCTGGGCCTCCGTCGTTCGCATCAGGGAAAGGATGCAGACAGCAGAAAAGATGTACTGCGGAAAAAAAACGCAAGCCTCGTCCATCGTCTTGAAAGGAAACTTCATGAATGACACGATATACGGATCGGTACTGATCTCAAAAAACGGTTTTCCTGTTCCTGTCTTTAACAACGGTCATGCGGTTCATTCGCGTTACGACCCGGTGAAGGAAGCGGAGCAGACTGTTTCGCGCATACTGACAGACAGCGGACTGTTTCTGGTCGCGGGTATAGGCGGCGGGTATCTTTTACGCGCGCTCAGGAAACGGTATCCTGACAGTCTGATTCTTGCAGCAGAACAGTCCGCCGCAGACATTGACTTTCTGATGCGTATTCCCCTGTTCCGTGAATGTTCTGAAGACAGGCGGATCATTATGTTTCCCGTACTACAGACTGATGAAATGCTTCTCCGTTTTTATCTTCCCGGTGTGTACGGATCGCTTGAAATCATTGAACTGCAGAGCTGGGCGGTAGAAAATCCCGATGGAGCCGCGTTGTTCAGACGGCGGACGGCAGCCGCGGCTAAGCGTATTTCGGCTGATTATTCCGTTCAGGCACACTTCGGCAGAATATGGCAGCGCAACATTATTATGAATTTAAAAGATGCGGGTGAGCCCGAACGCGTCCGTTTTCCGGTTAATAAAACGGCTCTCGTCGCTGCGGCAGGACCGTCGCTTGATGCAACCGCCGCGTATATTGAACGCAACAGAGCCAGTCTGTACGTCATTGCCACGGACACGGCGTACGGCAGTTTCTGCAGAAGGGGTATCGTGTGCGACGCTGTCGTATCGATCGACGGTCAGGAAATATCCCACAATCATTTTACCGCACCCGGCGGTCTTTCTTCCGAAACGCTGTTTGTCTTTGACTTGTGCGCAAATCCTGCGTCGGTCCGCGCGGTACGGAAACGGGGCTGCCGGATAGTATTCATACACACAGGTCATCCTCTTTCACAGTACGCATCGCGCGCAGCCGCGTGCTTTTTGACGCAGCTTGACGCCGGATCAGGTACGGTGACGATCGCTGCGTCTGATTTTGCGCTCAAAGCGGGTTTTTCCAGGATCACTGTTGCAGGCGCGGATTTTTCGTATATGAACGGTAAAGCATACATGAAAGGTACGTATCTTGACACGCTGTATAATAAGGAAAGCACGAGGCTTTCGCCTGCTGAAACGGTGTTTGACAAACTGCTGTTCCGCACTCCTCTACTCCACCCTGATGATACAAACGGAACGTACACGACGGAAGTTCTTGCTTCGTACCGCGACGCATTTGAACGGTGGGCTGCTTCCCGCGGTCTGTGCGTAGAAAATAGAGACTTGTTAAGGATATGCCATACGGATCACACAGGAAGCGGGGCCGTTTCTCCTCTGCCCGTACTTTCTTCCGGTCAGAATATGTTTCCGGCTTTTACCAAAAAATTGGCTGAAGACTTTTCTTCTGTCGATTTTGGCTCGCTTCTTCCCGGCGCATTTCCTCCGGTTCTTCTCGCTCTTCTTCCCGGCGCGTCATCGTGCAGGTGCGGGTCTGACCGCAGTTTTATAAGGCGGGCAAATATTGCATACTCTGAAATTCTACGATATACTCAAAAGATATGAAGAGCAAGAGTATTTCCATTTATGCATTCGTAATTTCGTTCGTATTCGCGGCTGCGGTCTTTTTTTTCGGATACAGTCTCTGCCGTGAATATGCAGGCGGATCGGAACGGACCGGATACGATTTTGACAGTCTGGTTCATTCGGTTTCGGTATCGCTTTCCGCTCCTGATTCTTCCGCACCGGAGTATGCAGGACTGTTCAGTACAGCCTGCGGTAATTTTGAAGCATACTCGTTTATAACACTGAAAGACGAATCGTCACTTTTATACGTCTATCCGGACGCGTCCGTTCCGTCTGTTCCGAACACGTCGCCGTTCTGCCGTGTGTACTCAAGCAGTTTTTCGGCAGGAGGCATACAGTACGCGCTTCCTGCGTCTATGTATCTGCTTCGGCCCCGCGTCT
>Ga0183099_1000719_pt1 | contig 22199 bp, 28 predicted proteins | sample Biomet1_FD_127788 | JGI IMG/M metagenome (GOLD analysis project Ga0183099, IMG submission 127788) | Microbial communities from bioreactor (seeded with anoxic lake sediment) at LBNL, California, USA - Biofuel metagenome 1 | ecosystem: Engineered > Bioreactor > Anaerobic > Unclassified ...
TGCAATGTTTATATCACCATAAACTGCGGCAAAGATTGCAAAAAGGGAAAAGATTGGTATCCAGACGGGCGAAAAGATGATGATAAGGGCGAAGACAGGAAAGACGACAGCTATAAGCCTATCGATTGGGAAAAGTATATGGAAAAAAAGCCTTATCCTGAACCCCACTATGATAAAAACGGTTTTAAATGCCCTGCTTTCGTAACGAACGTCACCAATAACCTGTTTGTTGAAGATAAAAAGCACGACGATAAGAAGTTCTAATACCAAAAATAACAAAAGCATCCCATAATATTGGGGGGCGGGCAAATCAGCCCGCCCCTTTATCGTATAATTTTTTACTCCTCTGAATACCATTATTCGGAGGGAATTAAAATGAAAGATGAAGTTTATTGCACATTAGAAGAAATGGATACTTTGAATAACCAGGAAAAAGAAATTTATCAAGGATTAACAGAAAAGGCTATTAATGAAGTTAAAAGCAAAAATAGAGAGATCAATAAAGCGACAATTGGCTTAATGAATGTAAATGGGGTTAAAATTAAAATTGTTGCGACTTATCCAAATAAAACGACACCAGATTCTCCCCGGACCGTCGAATTTCAAATCAAGTCAATTGGATTAAAAAGTGAGGTTACAGATAAATTAATTGAAAAATATAAAAACAGGGAAATCAACCAAAACCACGTAAGAGATATTGCAGGAATTAATTCAATAGATAACGTAATAATGTTGAACCCTGATATTCAAATGCAAATAGTTAATGATATAATCGAAAACAGGAATATTCAGAATGATCTAGACTCTGCCATAGCAGCATTATATATAATTAAAAATGGGGGAAAAAACAAATTTATTGTAGATAATTGGTACAATGAAGTTCTTCGATTAATTAATAAATTACATAACTGTTTAGATGTGGATGAAAAAAATATATATGCCTTATCATCAGAGAAGATTGAATTTCTTGAATTTAAAATAGAAGAATTAAAACTTGATTTTAATACTTTCACGTCTACCTTGGAAAGTGTGCATAATGAATCGCGTGACAATTGAGTCGCATTCTCTCCCCGGCAAGAAAGTAATAAAAGAAGCGAATCCTGCAGGCATAACAGAAAATACCGCAGTCCTTGGAGTGTCAAGGACTGCGGTGTTTCTATTTTCTCCTAGCTATTTATCATAATGGCGGGCCATGTACGAGGAAAACTTTTTGACCTCGTTCTTTTTCTTGTGACTTCGGAGGTCGGTGTATATCTGCTTTGTGGTATGGACGTCTGCGTGACCAAGAAAATCCTTTGCAGTCAATTCGTCCAAATTGGATTCGAACAGAATTGTAGCATATGCGTGCCGGAGCTGGTGCGGCGTGATCTCCGGGTCGACGCGATCCCATAGGTATGGTTTGCCGGATACGTCTGTCTTCTCCACCTGCGTGGTCTTCGTCAGGTTGGCGTCTATGCAATACTGTCTCCAGCGGCGACGGTACGCATTCTCCTGGAGTGGACCGCCGTGCGGGCCGGGGAATATGAGTTTCGTATCCTCCGCGCCCCTGGGACGCTTTAGGTGTGCTTCCAGGCCAGGAAGCAGCGGGACATCCCGAACTCCGGAAACGGTCTTCGTGGTTCCGAGAACAGGCATTCCATTTTCGTAAGTATAAGCCTTTGTGATGTGGACCAGCTTTTCCTTCGTGTCCACGTCGCCCCAGGTGAGCGCCAGGGCCTCGCCGCGCCGGCAACCGGTATAAATCAAGAGGAATGGAAACAAGCCGAATGTGGCCTTATCTACGCTGTCATGGATGCGCTGGATCACGGGATCGTCCGGGGCAGACCGCTTCTTCTTTGACAGGCCACGGGGAACCTTTACAGCGGTGCAAGGGTTGATTTTAAGGTAGGGCGGGTCATGAGCAATCGCAAAGTTAAAAATCATGTTCAGGACGGCTTTCTGATCTTTGACTGTCTGAGCGGCAAAGCCGTCGTTCTTCATGCGGAGAATAATCCGGTTTACGTCGGCAGCCGTTATCTCGTCAATCTTCATCGTCCCATACTCTTTGACTGCCCGGTTATATGGTGACTTATAGCACTCCTGAGTCTTGAAAGCGATTGTGGGCCATTTTTCGTCTTGCCATTCGTCCGCTATGGTCTCAAAAGTCGGAGCCACGCCGTCTGTGGCGATGGCTGACTCGACCTTATGGAAAAGGGCCTCTGGATCCTTTGAGCGAAAAGACAGCCGTCGGCCATTGATAGTTCGGTGAGCGTAATATAGGCCACGTTTTGCTTCATAGGGAAATAACGATGCAAAGTCAATTTTTTGCTTCTTGGGCATTGTACCACCTCCAAAAGTATGATAATATTGGAGGGCAGAATCAGACTGGGTCGCAAACCTGTCAAATCTGCCCTCAGAGCCGTTTCGGTGTGTCAGCACCGGGACGGCTTCTTTTTATTTATTTGATTTCCCAAGAATGTCCGCATTTCTGACAGAGGCAAACTTTCTGATTCTCTATTTTTGTTTTTTCGTTACCTTTTGATTTTTTCCAAACGAGGTTAGTCACCCCCAGTGTGCAAACCGCCGCAACGCCGCGCGCTGTATTGTTGGCAATTCCCCCAAGTCCGTTTCCGTGCTTTTTTGTTTTACTCCCTACCTGCTCAATTTGGATTGTTACATTTTCGCTGCCACATTTCGGGCAAACCATAAACCTGCCTCCTTCTCTATTTTTGCCGTTCAGCGCGGTAGATTTTTATCTTACGCAGCTAATAAAGTGCGTTGCCTTTCCTATAATGTGCACGTCGTTCATCTTCTCCCGCCAAAAGGAAAGCGGTTCATACATTGGATTAGCTGGCTCCAGGACAATATGATCAGGGAAAAAATGTACACGCTTCAGAGTCGCCTCATTATCAATCAAAACAGCGGCGATATCCCCATCGTCCACCATGTCTTGCTGCCGGATGCATACGATGTCCCCGTCATAAATACGGGCGTTGATCATGCTGTCTCCCTTGCAGATCAGAGTAAAATCGGCATTCACAAAATCTGGGACGGTGTCGTAACTACCAAAGTTCTGCTCCGCCAAAATAGGGGTTCCGCACGCTATGGTTCCGAGCCGGGGAACTTTACGCATACTGGGCATGGACCCAATATTTGAAATTAGTTCGGTATTTGCAGCTGCACCCATCAGCCAAGGAATCGAAACGGCTAATGCCTTCGCTATCTTATCCAGATTTCGCTGCGTCGCTTTATAGGCGCCTTTTCTGTATTGACTTATAGCACCTTCTCCAATGCCAGTAGCTCTTGACAGCTCGGCAGGAGATATGTTCTTCATTTCAAGTGCTTGATTTAATCTTTCTGCAAACGTTGACATATATATCACCCTCATTTGCATATTACCATAACACTTTGGAAATATCAATAAAAACTTTAGAAATCTATTGACTTGAGAAATCGAAAGTGGTATTTTTTTAGGGAAAAAAGGAGATGAGGAGATGCAAGAATACAATTACTCAAAATTGCTGGGCCGGATAAAAGAGTGCGGTTTCACACAGGTGTCACTGGCAAAAAGACTTGGAATTGATGCTTCGACACTAAATCTTACCATCAATAACAAAAGAAATTTTCGCCAGAACGAAATACTCAGAATCGCAGAAATCCTTTGTATCCAGCCAATTGAAATCACGAGTTATTTTTTTGTCCAAAAACTTTAGAAAACTAAAGAAAAGGCAACGGGACAGGGAGACTACATATGCCAAGAGAACATGAAGATTACCGTGACAACCTGGCATCGTTACGAGAGAGGTTCCCAAGCGGCGAAATGATATCGGTGCCGGAGGCGGCTAAATACCTCGGCGTTGCGAAGCGCCGACTGCTCGCAGACGACACATTCCCAACGCGCCCGCTGGGAAAACAGAACGGCGTTATTCTGGTCAACTTCGCAAAGTGGTTGTCAAAGTATGGAAAGACCCACGTGTAAAAAAGACACCCTGTGCTGGTACTGCGTTAATGCTGTGCCAAATAAAGAAACAGGGGACGGCTGCGAGTGGAGCCGTGAAAAGAAACCAGTCCCAGGCTGGAATGCGCAGCCTACAACAATAAAGAGCGTTGTCGGCAATGTCGGCCAAGCAAAAAGTTACGTCTATTCCGGGAAGTCGTTCGCGGTGGTGACGTGTCCGAAATTTAGGGAAGGATGAAAAACGATGCCGCATATCGAAGGAATTCTTTTTACACGAACGGAGGAACCGTGCAAACACTGCCGTGAGTTTAATCCTGTGGCCTTTGGAGGGCAGACCGTGCGATACACCGTCCTGGCCAAAGGAACCAACATGGTCATCACTGATTTCCGCACGGGTATGACCGACACCATAGGGATCGACTTCTGCCCAAAGTGTGGCCGGTACCTAAAAGGGAGGACGCGCAGCAGATGATGATTGCAATGCGGGACGGTAATGTCCTAATCAAGGACGCCGACTCCGGACAATACGCGACAATCAAGTCATGGGGATTGATGACGTGGAGCAAGCGTGAGAATAGTCTCTGTGGTCGTGCAAGCCTGGACTTGCTGGACAAGCTCAAAACGGTGATCCGCCTGCCACCGGACATGGAGATGGAGCGTCAACATCTGGAGCTAAAGCATTCGGCTATAGAGTGGCAGAGAATGCTCGCAGATCCAAGCCCACTCTTCAAATATCCTGTCAAGCCGCAGATGTTCAAGCACCAAATCCGAGGTGCGAACATGGCTCTTCTGACTTTTGACGCGGTCAACTACATGGGCGTACTAAGACCACAGACCCAGTTGCGTCCCGGGCGTGGATTCGGCTTCCTCTTTGAAATGGGGACGGGCAAGACTCTGACAGCCATAGCCGTGGCCGGCGCCTTATTCCAGCAACACCTCATCAAACGTGTCCTGATCGTGGCGCCAACCAGCGTATGTAGCGTCTGGCCGGAGGACTTCACCAATGCCACCTACAAGACCAGGATAACAATGTTGCTCGGAAGCAAAAAGGCCCGGCTGGATGCGTTGGCCGACTTGGAGGTGGCGGAGATGATTACTCCAAAAGAACGCCAGGCATTAAGTGTCGCTATCATCAACTATGAGAGCACCTGGCGCGACGGCATCGTAGAGGCACTGCAGCGGTACAACGCGGACCTAATCATCTGCGACGAGAGCCAGCGCATCAAGACCCACAACGCGGCCCAGAGCAAAGCGATGCACGCCCTGGGCGACGCAGCCCGGTACAAGCTCATCCTCACCGGCACACCAATCCAAAACAATGCGGTGGACTTCTACAGCCAGTACCGATTCCTGGACGCGGGCGTCTTCGGTACCAACTACTATGCCTTCCGTAACCGCTACTGCGTGATGGGAGGCTTCGAGAAGCATCAAATCGTGGCCTATCGCAACACAGACGAACTCATCCAGAAATCCCAGAGTATCGCATACCGCGTAACAAAGGCGGAGGCGCTGGATCTGCCGGAAGAGACCTTCGAGAACCGGTACTGTGACTTCGATCCGGCGGCCGCGAAAATGTATCGCGAGCTGCGTATCGCCAGCATTGCGGAACTGGAGAACGGCGAACGGGTCACGGCCACCACGGTGCTGACAAAACTCCTACGCCTTCAGCAGATGACTGGCGGATTTCTGACGGCTGATGATGCTACCCGCCCGGAGCAGGTGAACACGGCAAAGTTGGACGCCTTGGATGATATCCTCCAGGACTACGTCATCGACAGCGACGGGAAGCTGGTGATCTTCGCCAGATTCCGTGCAGAGATCAACGCGATCTGCAAGCGCCTCACGGCATCCAGCGTCCGGCACTGCGTCATCGACGGTACGGTCCCGATCGAGAGCCGCGGTGCCATCGTCGACAGCTTCCAGAATGACCAGACCGTAAAGGTTTTCGTGGCGCAAATTCAGACGGCCGGCCTTGGCATCACGCTCCACGCTGCCAGCGTGGCGGTGTTCTACAGCATTGACTTCAACTACGCCAACTACACCCAGGCGCTCGCCCGCATCCACCGGATCGGGCAAAAGCAGCCCTGTACTTACATTCACCTTATCGTCCCTGGCACGATCGACGAGAAGGTGCTCAAGACAATCCAGAAAAAGGACGATTTCGCCAAGTCCGTAGTCGACAACTGGCGTTCGTATATATAACCAAAAAGGAGGTATTGCATGGACATTGTAACTAAAATCGACGAATACCAGGCACTGTGCGACCGCAAGGACAACCTGGCGACGGCGGTCAAGGAAAACAACCATGCCGTCGAGGAATGCCGCGACGAGCTGACCACCATGATGATCGACGCGGAGATACCGCGAATCAGCCGCCGCGGGTTTACCTACACGTTAGTATCCAAAACCCAGTATTCAAAAAAGAGTGGCATGGAAGGGAAGTTGTTCGGCGGCCTCCGAGACCGCGGCCTTAAAGACGTCATCTTGGAAACCGTTAACCCCAGAACCCTGCAAGGCGTCATGAGCAATCTGGCGGAGGAAAATGGCGGAGAGCTTCCGGAAGAGTTTGCCGACAGCATCAACACTTATACCTACAACGACATTCAGAGAAGAAAGGAAACAAAAAGAGTATGAGTAAAGACACATGCACATCCCTGGAGGTCCAGCCGAGTTTTAGGCTCGTTCCGATGTCCAGCGAAATCTCCGATATCATTACAGAGGAATTGGACGGTCTCGGAACCATCCCAATGGACACGGTCAAAATCCCCAGCGGCGGCGGCCTTGCTTTTGAACTGCCGGGCGAGGAGGAGGATAAACCCGTGAGCGCCACGGAGCTGACCGGTATCATTCTCTACCACCACGCAACAAACGCGTGGTGGCGTGACAGCTACATAGGCGGTAACCAGCAGCCGGACTGTTATTCCAATGACGGTCATACCGGTACTGCTGCAGAAACCGGCGAGACCAAAAATTGCGCTTTCTGCCCCTACAATCAATTTGGCAGCGGAAAGGATGGGGGAAAAGCCTGTAAGAACGCCCACCGCGTCTATATGCTCCTCAGCGGCAACCCGCTGCCCATTATTCTGTCACTGCCACCGACGAGCCTCATGCCTCTGAAAATTTACCTCGCCAAAAAGGTGGTAATCCCCGGCCTGCGCTCTTGGCAGGTCCTGACGAAGGTCACGCTCAAAAAGGTAAAGAACGCCGGAGGCATTGCATATAGTCAGGCCGTCTTTACCAAAATCGGTGTCCTCACCGAAAAAGAGCTTGCGGTTGTTCAGCCGATGGTCGATGCAGTCAAGCAGCTTGCAAACACGGAGCAAACGCCGGACGTTACGACCTCATCTGCGGCGACTGACAACGAAGGATTCACGGAAGTCACAGACCAGGAACCGCTTCCCTTCGAATGATCCAATCACAGAAGCGCCGGGGGCAACACCCCGGCGCTGTTAGGAGGCAACTATGCACGAGATAAACATCGACTCTGTCGTCGACTACCCGCGAGAGTATAGGACGCGGATAGAAAAAGCCTCCGTCCGAGGGGATCGGCTTACCGGGCTCTGCCCATTCCATGACGATAAGAACGCCAGCTTTAGCGTCGACCTCAAAACCGGGCGCTTCAACTGCTTTGCGTGTGGGGAAAGCGGCAATTATACCAGCTTCTACGCCAAGCTCAATGGCATCGATACCAGCGAGGCGTATAAGCGCATCCTGGATGAGTACCACGTTAGTTCCCAGCCGGCGGGACCGTATATCCCGGAGGTTTATGCCGCCGAAAAGCGGCTCCCGCTAGACTGGCTCACGGACACGTGCCACCTCGGCAGCGGCGAGGACAAAAGGATCGGAGCAACATGGGTCCGGATCCCGTACTACTCCGAGGGCAACAAGGAGCAGACTTTCCGCAAGCGGTATCGTCCAGGCTCCGAGCGGCGGTTTGCCTGGAAATACGGCAGCACACTCCTGCTATACGGCGAGTGGCGGCTGCCGGAAATCAGGACGGCTAAGTACGCCATCCTGGTCGAGGGTGAGAGCGACGCTCAGACGCTGTGGTACCTTGGCCGGCCGGCTTTGGGCGTCCCTGGCGCCAGTACCTATAAACCGGAGTGGACGGAGCGGCTCAAAGGTGTTGAGCGCCTGTACCTACATATCGAGCCGGACACCGGCGGAAAGACGTTCCTGTCGCAGATGACACAGAAGCTCCGGGACGGCAAGTATGAGGGTCAGGTGTTCACCTGGTCATGCAGCCAGTACGGAGCCAAGGACCCATCCGAGCTGTATATCAAGCAGGGCGAGGAAGAAGCCAAACGCGACATCGAGGACGCCGTTAAAAATGCCAAGCCCGTGGACATTTACAACGAGGACGTCCCTGAGGCGGTCTCCGGCGCCCCGATACGGCTCCGGCAGCCGGAGGGATGGTTTTACTCCGAGAAGGGGATCAGCAAACTGGACACGCATAGCGACTCGCTGACGCTGGTCTGCCGGACGCCAATCATCCTCACCCGCCGCATAAAATCGATGGACACCGGCGACGAAAAGGTCGAGGTCGCCTACAAGCGAGATGGCGTGTGGCACACCAACATACAGCCTCGCTCTGTGGTGTTTCAGTCTCGCGCTATTACGTGCCTCGCCGACCTCGGATGCACGATCACCAGCGAAAATTCAAAGCAGGTCGTAAAGTTCCTGGAAGCCCTGGAGGCTGAAAACTTCGACGTCCTGGAACGCATAAACAGCACGAGCACCTTCGGCTGGCAATCGACAAAAGAGTTTCTCCCAAGCCACGCGCCCGGCGTCGTCCTGGACATTGACCCCAGCTTGCGCGGTTGGGCGGCGGCTTATGAGCAGCGCGGTACATACGACGCTTGGAAGCAGATGGTCGCGCCGCACCGCGAGAGGGACAAGTTCAGATTTATCCTCGCCGCTGCGTTCACAGCCCCGCTCCTCAAGATCATCCAGCAGCGGATATTCTTTGTCTATAACTGGGGCGGCTCCAAGGGCGGCAAAACGGCGGCGCTCAAAGCGGCTCTGTCCGTATGGGGAGACCCGGAGAAGCTCATGGTCAACTTCAACGCGACGTCCGTAGCTTTGGAGCGTATCGCCGGCTTTTTTTGCGACCTCCCGATGGGGATCGATGAGAGGCAGCTCGCAGGCCAGAACCAGGCAAGTCTTGAGAAGCTCGTTTACATGATATCAAGCGGCACAGGCCGCGCCCGCGGAAGCAAGACCGGAGGGCTCCAAGCCCTGCAGACGTGGAGGACGGTGGCCATGGCCACCGGCGAGGAACCGCTCGCCACGGAAACCAGCGAGACGGGCGTCAGCACCCGCGTCCTCGAGCTATACGGTGCTCCATTTGACGATGAACCAAGCGCCTCGCTGATGCACCAACAGACCGCGCTCATTCACGGCTGGGCGGGGCCGGACTTCATCAACCATATCATCGATGAAGGCGAGGACAAGATTAGAGCGAGGTACGCAGATGTGCTGGCCTATGTCTACCAGTGCAACGACGGGAAGAACGGCGCTCATGCCGCAAGCATCGCGGCGGTGACGCTGGCGGACGCAATGGCCTCCGAGTGGATATTTGGGATGGACCGCACTGAGGCGGAAGTCCGTGCTCAGAAGATGGCGGACGCCATCGTAGAGGAGATCAGGTCCTCAGACCTGCGAGACGTCAACGAGAACGCGGCCCAGTTCGTCATCGACTGGATACTCAGCAACACTGTAAAATTCAGCCACGACAACAAATACGGCCCGTGCTACGGCGAGATGGAAGACGACGTGACATATGTGTTCCCAAGCCTCCTGCAGACCGCTCTCACTGACGCCGGTTACAGCAGCCGTAAGGCAATCAAGTACATGGCGGAGCAGGGGATCATCAAAACATTTACCTACGCAAATGGAGGAAAGGTCTATCAAACAGTTCGGCGGATGAACAGCAAGTTGTGCAGGGTTATAGCGGTTGACCTAAAAATAGCCCGCGGTGAGCAAACAAAATATGATGTCACAAAATTTCAAGAGATTGTCGATGACGAGCCGTTACCGTTTTGATTAGATGTAACGCAGGTGTAACGCTAGATGTAACGTAGGTGTAACGGAAAAACCTAGAGTTTTCAAGGCTTTTATAAGATTGTTACATCTATATCAATAAAAACAACTATATGGTCGTGACGGGAACGATTTTTCTGAAAAGAAAATCATCATGCATATAGTTTTTCAAAAATCAGATGTAATGATGTAACAGATGTAACAATCCAGTGTTATCAAGGTTTTGCGGCGTTCAACTGCGTTACACCTACGTTACGCCTAAGAGACCAGCTATCAAAAGGAAATAGGCAAAACAGAAGAGAAGGGGAAAAGGTGGGTAGAAAAAATGCAGGCGACATTAGCCGCCTGTAGTGGAAGTTAAAAGCAAAAGGTTTACCTTATCCGGGCTCATCCTGATGCTCAAAATTTTTTAATTCAACATCACCATAACTAACGTAAAATGTCATGGTTTCAATGCCATAAGGAGGGTTATGCGGGCCATAGAAAGTTTCTGCTTGCATAACGACTTCGTAATACGTTGTATCAGGTACTTTCTGAATACTGAGAATACTGTCCTTCCAATACTGCCTGGGCTCACCATAGTATTCTTTTATGGCATCAAATGCAGGATGATACAAAAGACGCAGCAGCACCTGCTCGGTTGCTTCTGATGATATTTCGTTTTTCGTGGTTGCTGAAGCGGCGGCGTTGAGCATAAGGAAAACAGCGGCAATTGTAATGGTAAAGGCAATAGCTTTGCGCGTAAAATCACCCCTTGAAATAATATTCCCCTTATTTGTTGCATGTCTCAGGGAAAAGGTGGTAGTTCGTGATTCTTTCCGCTGTCGATCCCGCAGGTGAGCATATTGATTCAATAATTTGCGGATAGTCCACACAGCGTTGCAGACTACAGCCTCGCTTGATATATGGAGAGAAACCAACATCCAGTACGGGAGCTTGTGTTCCAGGCCGGTGGGGTAGAGGACCCGGAGATCACGGCGATCTTGGACAAGATCGGAAAGGAAAATGACGATGGACAATATCGACTTTGAGAAGTTCGCAGATAGGGAGGAGCTCATACAGTGGCTCCTCGATACGGGCAAGGTCGTTGACCGGGCTGGTGCGAATCAATGGATCACGCAGCGCGTCCCGCTCGAAAAGGTATGGCAAGCAAAGATTCTGCAGTATCTGCGGGACGAGAAGCGATGCGGCGGGATTGACAGGAACGCCTTCATCTGGAAAGCGAGCGCTGGGCCATATCAGCGCAGCGGCATCCCGGACGTGTGGTGCATCACGGGAGGCAAGACTTTCTGCTTTGAGGTCAAGCGGCCCTTTATCGGGCAACTGACCGGCGTCCAGAGCCAGACCATCCGGGACCTCAATGCTGCCGGAGCCATCGCCGCGAAGGTGTCCTATATTAACGAAGTCGAAGCAGTGCTGCGAGCAGATGGGGTGATGGGATGAGTAAACCAACATATAAATGGTACGGCAATGTGATCCGCGCTATCGGATACTATCCGAATCTGCTGGCTGAAAAGAAGGACAAGCAGGGCGCTTCCATTACTGCGAGTTATTCCGGGATGCCCAGAAGTGGGCAACCCAGTAGGACGTCTGAGAACTGCGCGATGCGGCAGCTCTCGCCCAGAGAGGAAGAAGAATTGGAGGCTGTCCGTCTGGCCATTGAGGACATCGGGAGGCAGCGCGATGGCCGCGATATCCTGCGCATCGTGGAGATGGTAGATTGGGCGAGAACACACACTCTGCAGGGTGCAGCGGACAGGCTACATATCAGCGAGCGCACAGCGCGGGCGCTGCGGTCAAGGTTTATTTATGCCGTTGCAAAAAACATGCGGTACAAATAGAGTTTGCCTAACAGAGCCTAAAAAATATGTTTTACTGGTACCGTGGATGATCCGAGGAATGGAGCCCTTGTTTTCCTCTTTCTGTACAACATGGACAGCACCATCGAGAGTAACTTCCCTCTCGATGGTGCTGCTCATATATTGTGGCCGGCATAAGAGACACTGGCGGATGGGTGGGCGGGTTGCCGGCTTTAAGGAGCAAGAGTATGGCCCGCGAGTTCGCGAAACAGTTTTATCACAGCATGGCTTGGCGCCGTTGCAGAGACGCTTATATTGCGAGCCGGGCAGCGATTGACGGCGGGATGTGTGAGCTTTGTGGTGACCACCTCGGAGAGGAAGTTCACCACAAGATTTTTCTGCGTCCGGAGAACATCGACGACGTGGACGTGACGATCAATCCCGATAACTTGATGTTCCTTTGCTCAGATTGCCATAAGCGGGAACACGAAGCAGCCCGTAAGATAGCGGTGCTTAACGCAAAGGCCAAGGCTTTCAAAGCGCCTATCCTCCACAATGGCTTCTACTACACGGGCGACGGCCAGGTCAAACCGTTCAAAGCGCACATCGTCTACGGTGCACCTGGCGCCGGCAAGACCACATACGTCCGGAAACACAAGCAGCCGGATGATGTGGTGATAGACCTGGACCTGATCGGCCGTGCCCTGTGTATGGCAGACAAGACAGACGTTCCACGAAACATAGAACGCATTGCCTACGACATCAGGGACCTGTTGTACCAAAGCATCAAGGACAGGATGCTGGACTGCAGGGAGGCGTGGATCGTGGCCGGGCTTCCAAAGCAGCGACAGCGGGAGGACCTGGCCAAGACACTGGATGCCGACCTTATCTTCATCGACGCGCCGTTCAGGGAGTGCTACCAGCATGCGCTCCGAGACAAAGAGCGACATGATAAGGCGCTGCAACTGGCGATTATCGAGAAATGGTTCCGGGACTACGAACCGGACAATAAATTCTAAGCCCCCCCATCAAAACTTATTTGTTAACGCTAAAGGACCGAAGGGGTTGAACCTCAACTTTGCCGTGTGAAAGCTTTCACGCGGATTTTTTGGAAACGGAGGAAATCCGGGTGAAAATCGAGCGAATCCCACTGGATAAAATTGAACCATACAAAAATAATGCAAAACTGCACCCGGAGGAGCAAATCGAGCAAATCAAAGATTCTATCCAAGAGTTCGGTTTCAATGACCCGATAGCGGTCGACGAAAATAACGTCATTATCGAGGGGCATGGTCGTTTTTTTGCGCTGCAGGAGCTCGGTTATAAAGAGGCAGAGTGTATCCGTCTCACGCACATGACGGACGAGCAGAAACGGGCTTATATCCTCGTTCACAATAAACTGACTATGAATACAGGCTTCGACATGGAGCTTCTGGAGTCCGAACTTAAAAATATCACGGCCATCGACATGGAGCAGTTCGATTTTGACTGTGATTTTTCTGTCTCTATGGATATGACATTCACCGATGACGATGTAGGGAAAAGTCCCGACAAAGATACTATCATTCCGCGCATCCGGCCGGGTGAGGTCTGGCAATTGGGAGAACACCGGCTCATGTGCGGTGACAGCACCTGCGAGGCTGATGTGGATAGACTCACCAATGGCGACGAGATGGATATGTGCCTGACGGACCCGCCTTATAACGTTAACTATGAGGGCGGCACGGATGAGCACATGACCATCATCAACGACAATATGGACGATGCATCCTTCCATGACTTCCTCAGCGCCTTTTATAGCCAGATGATGCGGGTGCTCAAACCTGGGGGCGCTTTCTATATTTTCCACGCAGACAGCGAGGGCCTGAATTTCCGCTCCGCCCTGCATGAGGCCGGCGGTGCGGTCCGAGAGACGTTGATCTGGGTTAAAAACGCCTTAGTTCTTGGCCGGCAGGATTACCAATGGAAACACGAACCATGCTTATATGGCTGGAAGGACGGGGCCGGCCATTATTTTATTGATGACCGCTGCCAAACGACGGTGTTTGACAGCGCTCCGGATTTGGACGAGATGGACCGGGATCAGCTTTTGGCATTCACTCGTGCTCTCCTGGATGCTCAAATGGCGACGGTAATTCGCGAAAAAAAGCCGACAGTGAACGACCTGCATCCGACCATGAAGCCCGTCCCACTCTGCGCCCGCCTTGTGAAAAACAGCACACGCCGCGGGGAAAAGGTAATCGATTTTTTTGGAGGCTCCGGCAGCACATTGATGGCATGCCAGGAGCTTAAACGTGTCTGTTACATTATGGAGCTTGACCCGCAATACGCCGAGGTCATCATTCAGAGATGGGAGGATGAAACCGGAGAAAAGGCGGTGAAGATAAGTGGCGCTGGATAATACGATGAGCCTTGGAGAGCAGGCCCAAGAGATTCTGCGGATCGCCCAGGAAAACGGTGTCGAGCAAAACTTCTTCTTTGTCACCACTTTCAAACGGTATCAAGTCCAAATAATCATCCTCTCGGACTTGGAGACCACGATCAAAGCTGAAGGAACTATGACGACAAAAGAGTATGTCAAAGGCCGTAAAAATGTCTATACACATCCAGCGATCAGCGAGTACAACAAGACCGCCACGTCGGCCAATAATACCGTGCTGACTCTGATCAAGATCATCACAACGCTACGGACAGGGGATGAGGATGATCCAAATGGTGACGGTGACGCCCTGCTCGATTTTCTGAAGGGGCGGCGGAAAAAATGACAACACCCGCTCCGAATTACATCGTCCAATATCGCCGGGCGATCCGGGGCGGAAAGGTTATCGTCGGAAAATGGATAGAGTTTCTTTACGACTACATAACGAAGGGCCTTAAATCCAGAAAGTTCTATTTTGACAGAGATAGAGCCTCGGACGCAATCGATTTTGTGGAGCAGTTCTGCCACCACAGCGAGGGCCGCAGCGATAATCTCACACTGGAACTCTGGCAAAAAGCGACCCTGTCCTTGATTTTCGGTATCGTCGATCGTAAAGGCATCCGTATTTTCCGAGAAGTTTTTCTGGTTGTCGGACGGAAAAACGGCAAAACGCTTTTTGCCTCAGCCATCCTTGCATATATGGCTTTTCTGGATGGCGAATTCGGCGCAAAGATATATTGCCTGGCGCCGAAGCTGGACCAAGCGAAGATCGTATACGACGATTTCTACCAGACAGTACTGGCGGAACCGGCACTGGCTAAGTATGCCAAGAAGCGGCAGTCTGATATTTATATCCGATCGCTGAACACAAGTGTAAAGCCTATCGCATTCAACGCAAAAAAAAGCGATGGCCTGAACCCACACCTGGCGGTGTGCGATGAGATCGCAAGCTGGGCAGGGGAGCAGGGCCTCAAACAATATGAGGTTATCAAATCAGCCCTCGGTGCCCGCCAGCAGCCGCTCGTTCTGAGTATCACAACTGCAGGATACATCAACGACAGTATCTACGACGAGCTGATGAAGAGATCGACTTCTTTCTTGATGGGGAGCAGCAAAGAAACTCGGCTGCTGCCCATCCTTTATATCATCGACGACGAGGAAAAATGGAACGACCTCGGCGAACTGAAAAAGTCCAATCCAAATATGGGCGTCAGCGTCTCGCCGGACTTTTTCCGCGAGGAGATTGCCATCGCCGAGGGTAGCCCATCTAAGCTGGCTGAGTTCAAAACCAAATACTGCAATATCAAGCAGAACAGTGTCGCCGCGTGGCTCCCGTATGACGTCGTAAATGCCATCTGTGACACTTGCCATGCCTTTGAGGATTTCCGGGGCAGTTACTGCGTCGGCGGCATCGACCTGAGTCAGACAACCGACCTACGGCTTGCTGCGTTGTTATCGAGCGAGAGGGAATCCTCCATACATTCTGTCAGTTTTTTATGCCTCGGAACAAGGTGGCGGAATTGCAGGAGCGGGAGGGCGTCCCATATCAGATCTACGTTAGCCAAGGTCTCATCACCCTGAGCGGTGACAACTTTGTCGATTACCACGACTGCTTCTCCTGGTTTACTCGCTTGGTTGAGGAGTATGAGATCCTGCCGCTGCAGGTCGGGTATGACCGCTACAGCGCCCAATACCTGGTGCAGGACATGGCGCAGTTTGGCTTTCATATGGACGACGTCTACCAAGGCGAGAACCTGACGCCGGTTCTCAACGAGGCGGACGGTCTCATCCGGGACAAAACGCTGCGGATTGAGGACAATAACCTGCTCAAGGCCCATTTTCTCAATGTGGCCATGAAACGCAACACTGAGAACCGCAAGATGCGCCCTGTGAAAATCGATGAACGGGCACACATAGACGGCTTTGTGGCCGTAATAGATGCTCTGACTGTCCGGCAGAAATGGCACGAACAGATCGGTGAGCAGCTTAAAAATGATGATGACGATGGATAGGGAGGAGATCACGTGGGCCTCTTTGAGAGCATTTTCAAGCGTCCAAAAGCGCTGAAACAGATTAATGGCTATTTTGAGATGCTGGATGGGTATACGCCCATCTGGAGTACATATGAGGGCGGCGTTTATGAGATGGAGCTGACCAGGGCATGCATCCATACGTTTGCCAACCACGCGAGCAAGCTGCAGCCGCATGTAAGTGGCGCCGATCTTCGGGGCCTTCAGCACATCCTGGAGACAAAGCCCAACGGGTTCATGCTGTCCTCGCAGTTTCTCTACAAGACAGCCACTATTTTGGAGGTCTGTAATACCTGCTATATAGTTCCTGTCCTTGACTCCTTCGGTCGGTGTGTGGGGTATTATCCCGTCCTTCCGTTGCAGACGGAGGTCGTCGAATCCGGCGGCGTTCCGTATCTCCGCTATACGTTCCAGAACGGGAAAAAAGCGGCTGTGGAGTTATCCGTCGTTGGCGTCCTCAACAAGTTTTTGTATCACCATGACCTGCGCGGCGACGATAACAGCGTTCTGTGGCCGACACTGCAGCTCATCCAGACCCAGAACCAAGGTATCGAGGAGGGCATTAAAAACAGCGCGTCGTTCCGCTTCATGGCACAGACTGCAAACTTTTCTAAGGCAGATGACCTGGCCAAAGAACGTAAACGGTTCACGGAGAAAAACTTTTCCGGCGACGGATCGGGCGGACTGCTGCTTTTCCCGAATACATACACCAACATCCAGCAGATCAAGGCCATCGCAGAGATTGTTGATCCGGAGCAGATGGATGCAATCCAGACCCGTGTGTTTGATTATTTCGGCTGCAGTATGGACGTGCTCCAAAACAAGGTCAACGGCGATGCCTGGGATGCTTACTATGAGGGTAAGTTAGAGCCGTTTGCAATCCAGCTCTCGCAGGCTATGACCGGTATGACCTTCTCGACACCGGAAATGGCCCGCGGAAATGAGATCGTCTGGAGCGCAAATCGCCTCCAGTACATGACCAACAAGGACAAACTGCAGGTGTCTTCGCAGATGTTTGACCGCGGTATCTTCAGCCGGAATGACATCATGGACATCTGGAACCTTCCACACGTCCCTGATGGAGACAAGCACTATATCCGCAAGGAGTACACCGAAATATCGCAATTGTCAGACGCATCTACCACCCCTACGGACAATACGGACACTGTCCAACCTGCCACAGAGCCTGGTCCAGTGGAATCGCAGAACCCGGACGATAATTCCGGGACCGATGAAAATGCAGAAGGGAGCACATCGACGTGACGCCCAACAACAATATCAAATTCAAAGGGAACGCTCAGATCCGGGCTATGGATCTCTTGACCCCGGCGACTGACGGAAAGCGCATCAACTGTGAGGACTACGTCGAGGGTTATGCCGCAAAGTATGCCCCTTACGTGCTCTATGAGGATCAGGACGGCCCGGTCTATGAGCGGTTCGAGCCGGAAGCCTTCGCTAACTGCGACATAGGCGATGTCATCATGCAGTATGACCATGCTGGCAGAGTCCTGGCCAGAATGAGCAACAAAACTCTCATTGTCGAGCCGGACCCCCTTGGCCTATTTATGGCTGCGGATCTAGGCCAAACTGACGCTGCACGGCAAATATATGGGGACATCACGACCGGCATGGTGCAAAAGATGTCCTGGCGGTTCTTGCTGGGCGATTATGAGTACGACCCCAGCACCCGGACCATTATTCACCACACTGTAAAGCGGATTTACGACGTCAGCGCCGTAAGCATTCCTGCGAACGAAAATACTGAAATCAATGCTCGAAGCTGGGCCGACGGAGTGATCGACACAGCACGGCGGAGTGACCGGGAGCTTGAAGACCGCAGGCGCCGCCTGCAAATACAAATTTCTGAAATGATAAGGAGAATTCACAACAATGAAAACTGTTGAAGAAATTCAGTCTCGTCTCTCCGCCATTGCGGAGGAAGCCAAGACCGCCGAAGGTGACGCACTCAAGGCTCTAGAGGATGAGCAGCGGACTCTCAGCGAGGAACTGACAAAGATTCAAGATGAGGCAAAGCGCCGGCAGGACCTGCGCGACGCCATTGCCCGTGGCATCGTACCGACTGCCCCCGTAAAGGGTGAAACCTCGCCCGCTGACGAAGGAGCTGAGGCCAGAGCGAAAGAGTTTGTCAACACGCGCCATATGGTCGTGCCCGCGGAGCAGACTCGCTCTACGCTGATTTCCGGCGGTACACTGCTGACACCCACCAAGGTCGAGGGTATCAATGACATCCCCGGCGCTAAGGTGTCCAGCATCATCGACCTGTGCCAGGTGGTCAACTGCGTCGGCATGGGTAGCGACAAGGTCGCTTATATCGCCGCGGATGAGGGCGCGGCGGCTGAACAGGTCGAAGGTGTTGCTGCTACTTCGGGTGATCCGACCTTTGCGTTTGTGACCATCACCCCGGATTCTGTAGCCGTCGTTTCTTATATCTCCAAGCAGGCTCAGCGGCAGACCCCGCTGTTGTACCAGGCTAAGGTCCAGCAGCAGGCGCTACTCGCACTCCGCAAAAAGGCGGCCATCGTCGCTACGAATGCGCTAAAGGCGTCCACGCTTAATACCTCCACCGATGCATCCGTCAATGGAGGCAAGGGCGTCATCGATGACAAGACCCTACGCAAGCTGACCATGAACTATGGCGGTGATGAGTCCATCCTTGGCACCGGCATCCTGTTTCTGAACAAGACCGACCTGGTCGCGTTCGGCGATGTACGTGGTACGAACGAGAAGAAAGCGGTTTACGAGATCACGCCGGACACAAGCAATCCCAACACCGGTATCATCCGTGATGGCGGCCTGAGCGTCCGTTACTGCATCAACAGCAACCTGACTGCATGCGCCGGTACCGCACAGGGTGCCGATGCTGCAACGTCCACCATGTTCTATGGTGATCCCCAGTGCCTGAGAATCGACCTGTTCTCCGATTACGAGATTAACGTCTCGGCCGACTTCAAGTTCGACCAGCTCATGCTTTCCATCCTCGGCGACGTCGAGCTCGGCAGCGACGTGGTCGTCCAGCACGGGTTTGTGGCGCTGACCATCCCCAAAGTAGCCTGATAGACAAACGTAAGGAGGCCGGAATTCCGGCCTCCTTAATTAAAGGAGCTGATCGCCGTGGCCGCTGATGCCACACTCACAAAAGTAAAGACGGATTTACGCATCAGCCATAATTCGCTGGACGACGACATCCGGGACCAGATAGACGCTTGCCTAGGCGACCTGAAGATCTGCGGGATCCAAGAACCGAGTGAGACAGATACGACCATTCTCTGCGCGATTAAGCTTTGGTGCAGAGCCGCATATACCGATGACACAGGTGACAGCAAAGCATACCGTGACGCTTACGAAGCCATGAAAGGTACGCTCATGATGGCCACAGGGTACGGGGGCGAGCCGGATGTATGATATTCTGACCCTCATTACTCAGTCCCAAGGCGTGAACGACTGCGGCGATCCTGTTATCACCGAGACAGTCCGTAATGTGTTCTGTGGTGTCCGAAGTATCGGTATGAAAGAGTTCTACCAGGCACATACCACCGGGCTACAGCCGGAAATAGCGTTTGTACTCGCCGACTATCTGGATTATAACGGGGAGTCCATCGTGGAATACAAGGGCCATCGATACCACATTCTCAGGACATTCCACAATGGCCAACGACTTGAACTTACCTGCTATACGGAGGTCAATGCTACATGAGCATTCCTCGGAGCGTTGTCAAGTTCAGCAAAAACGGCATTACATACACAAGCAGCGTTGACCGGGCGCAGTACACCATCCGGGAACTTACCCGCGCTGCGCTGCGTGATGTCGGCCGCTATGTCAGCCGGGCCTGCAACAGTTCGGCCATGTCTCTTCACGGCCTCAAGAGAAGCAAACGTGTCCGTGGCAAGTCTTCAGCCTTCCAGTTCTGGGTGAGGAAAGCCGAAACAGACCTTCAGGTCGGCATCAAGCACAACACGTGGTATGGCGTTGGCCAGGAGCTGGGGACCAGCAAAATGCCCAAGCTCGGCATCCTGCGGAATACAACGTATGACAACATCCAGCAGATCGTGGAAATCGAATCAAAATACCTGAGCGCCTTGGAAAGTGAAGCGTCCGCCCTCGCGCTCATTGAGAGCGAGGACGACTACCAGGGCGGCGGAGATGATGGCTGATGAGCAAGACTGCAGACCTTAAAAAACTGATAACAGCGCGGCTGAATACCGCGAATGGCGGGACGTATTACCGCAAGGCCTCATCCACTACGGTATATCCGTACAAGACGTTTGAATTCACTCGGGCGTACTTCGAGGATCAAGCGCTGGACGATTTCGACCTATGCATCGATATCTGGGACCATGACGACAGTCCTGCAGGCGCTGAGGCGCTGGCGGACGATGTCGAGGCACTGTTCAATGAGGTCAACCTCCCGCAACTGTCCATCCTCCCAACCTTCTGGCGGGCATCCCGGTATTTTGTCGCTGACGATGACAAGACCATCCAACACATCCAACTGCACTTTGATGTGCAGATGTATACATCATAAGAGGAGGCTCGCAAATGAGCACAGTAAAATACACAGGCTCCGGCGTTGTAGCAGATACCGATTACAAGTATGTCAAGTGGGTCGGCGTAACCAAAGGCGGCGGGGCTGTCACTATCGTTATGCCCAAGGCAATCTGCAAGTCCAATCCGGACTGGAAGTTTGCCGAGAAAAACGATACAACCTTAGAGATCGAGTTCGAAGGAGTATACGGCGATACCGCCTTGGCGACCGGCGACCGTACAGAACCGTGGTCCATCGAGCTTGCGGAGGGTATCTCTGCCGGAAACGGCGAGATTCTGCTCGGCGTCGGAAAATTCTATGTTGGTACGACCGAGGTGGATGCTACCTGCGTCGGCCTAACCCGCGGCGGCGGCAGCTTCACAGTCGAACGCACCTTCCGTGACATCAATGCCGACGGAGACCCCGGCGCAGTCGAGGGGCGCACTGCTCTGGAAGAAGGCCGCCCGAAGCTCAAACTTACCGCGCTGCAGTGGCTGACCAAGCTCGACAGCCTATACGCCGGAATGAAGACTGTAGCCACAACTTAAAACGATGGGCAGCGGGAAACCGCTGCCCGATTCCTTATAGGAGAAGTTGAACATGAGAAAATTGAAAACAAGCGACATTCCGGCATTTTGTCGGTGCCTTAAAAATATCGGGATCAAAGACGAGATCAAGGCCATTGCCGCGGATTCAAGCTCCGCTGCGGATGCATGGGACAATGGCTTTCAACTCATCTGGAATATTTTTGACCTGGCGACCGAAAAAGCCGGCGAGCAACATCTCTATGAGTTCTTGGCCGGACCTTTTGAGACCAAGCCGGAGGATCTGGCTGATATGGACTTGGATGTTTTCTTTGCCGGGTGCAAGCAACTGGCCGATGAGAATAATCTCAGCGGTTTTTTCAAATCTGCAGCCAAGTTGATGAAATAGAACTCATCGACTTGCTGCTGCACCGATACCACAACGTCGATTATACTTTTTCTCTTCCCTTGGAGGATGGCCTCGCGCTTATTAATAAAGCCATGGAGCGGGAACAGGATAAGCGGATGCATCAGGAGTGGTCCGCTCAACTACCGCTGATGGCTTGGAGCGGGACCTATGAGAGCTTTGCCGACTATAAGGCGCGGCGGCTCGGGAGGAACATCGACACAAGACCTACAAGCGTGATCCTGGCCGAACTTGACGAGGTCGAGAAGAAATTCCAGAAGGGAGGCGCGGACGATGGCGCTTGAAATATTCAAACTCGTCGGCTCTATCCTTGTCGACAACAATGCGGCGAACGAAAGCCTCAGCAAAACGGACAGCAAGGCGCAAGGCGTCGGGAAAACCCTTCTCGGCGGCCTGGGGACGGCGGCAAAGTGGGGAGCCGCCATCGCCTCGGGAGCTGCCGCGGCTACCGCGGGCGTGGTGGAACCGGCATCGGAA
>Ga0183099_1000720_pt1 | contig 22149 bp, 19 predicted proteins | sample Biomet1_FD_127788 | JGI IMG/M metagenome (GOLD analysis project Ga0183099, IMG submission 127788) | Microbial communities from bioreactor (seeded with anoxic lake sediment) at LBNL, California, USA - Biofuel metagenome 1 | ecosystem: Engineered > Bioreactor > Anaerobic > Unclassified ...
GCTAAGTTTATTGCGCATCCCGAGTGCCGCCCCGAAGTTCTGGAGCTTGCAGACCACATAGCAAGCACGCGAGGAATGATAATGTATGCAAAAAACTCTCCTGCAAAGGAGTTCATTATAGGTACGGAGTGCGGACTCCTCCACGGGCTCCATAAGGCGGCTCCTGAAAAGAAATATTACTGCATCTCCGAATTTGCCTGCTGTCCGAGCATGAAAATGATTAATCTTGAAAAAGTCCTGCTATCTCTTGAAAAAATCCAGCACATAGTGACCGTTCCATACGACGTGAGGATCAGGGCAAAAGAGGCGCTTGACCGAATGCTCGCAGTAAAAATTCAATAAGTATCTGGTACTTTAAACCTTGTTGTTTGTCAGATTCACTTAATTCAATTCTGAAAAATAATATAAAGTAGGTGAGAAGAAAATCTCACGTACTTCATCTAGAGTCTATTTTTTCAGATCTTTTTCTTTAATACGCAGTACCCAGCTAGAATCATGAAAAGCGGTAAGGAAATTGCCATAAGTATCCTGGCTGCTCTCATCGGATTCTTTATTCTACTGTTCCCTTTATTCAGAGCTATCCCTGCTTCGCTTCCAAGGCTTTTCAGAGTTTCCTGTATTTTATCTGCGCCCTGAATTTCCTCTCCATTTCCATTCCCTGCATATTCGGTTATTGCAAAGGAGGAATAGCCAGGTGTTTCCGCTTCAAAGTAAACGTATTTATCGTCTTCTCCAACTTTTTCCGTGGAAAGCGATTTCCACTCTTTATCATACCGTTGAAGGGTTACTAGGGCCTCACTGACATTCTTTTCTTTAATCCATGACTTTTCAACTTTAAACCCTACAAGCCCATTTCTAATAGAAGTAGGAAGTCCTGCCCCTTCTCCTACCCAGATATTTACGTTTTTATATATTTTGCCTGGAGGAGGTGTCGGGACAAGAGCGGATGTATTTTTAAGTTCTTCTACAACTGTTGTTGTTCTCCTGAATGTCTTTTTTGGGTCAAACCCGATATATGTAATGCACGTGGAATTTTCCACAAAATCGAATCTGACAGGATAACCAGCCATGACACTCCTTGTGGAAAGTTCTTTGACAGCGATGTTGCTTGCTGGCTCGCTGGAAACAGGAGCCATTCCATAATTGCTAGAAGAGGATGAACTGTTAGAAAAAGAATTAGAACTTTCGTTATCTAAGCTTTCGTTATCTAAGTTTTCGTTATCTGAACTTGTATTATTCGAGTTTTGAGTACCAGAATCTCTGCTTCCTGAACTTACGGTACCTGAACTTTTGTCTGAGCTTCCATTACTTGGAGTGATTCCTGTATCTACTTTGTTTGAATCGGAATCTGAGCTTGTACTGTTTGAGTCTGAGCTTCCATTATCTGGAGTGGTTCCTGTATCTACTTTGTTTGAATCGGAATCTGAGCTTGTACTGTTTGAGTCTGAGCTTCCATTATCTGGAGTGGTTCCTGAATCTACTTTATTTGAATCGGAATCTGAAGTTCCATTATCTGAATTGGAACCTGAAGTTCCATTATCTGAATTGGAACCTGAAGTTCCATTATCTGAATTGGAACCTGAATCTCCTATATATGAACTTCCATTATCTACAGTCGAATTTCCACGGTTTGAATTTCCATGGTCTCCAAGATTTTCGTTTATAGCAGATGCCATTCCGGGAGTCATTCCAGGGATTATTAGCATAATCACTAGTATATATATTAAAGAATTAAAAAACCGGACTTTCATTTTTTATTTGCCTCCGACCACACATCGTAAACAGAAATCGGTATATTTTTAAATTATTACCAGATAACCATATAATTTTTAGAAATAAAATTTAAGATATCAGTTAGAGTATATTTTTTCAATAGATTAGTCCAATACATTATTCTTTGTTCCAAGTCAGTATTCTTAATTTGCTTAAGACAGAACAGACTTCTATTGAGTATCGGGGGCATTGCCTACATCTGCCTGTCTCTTGAAACTGGCTAACCCTTAATATATATCAAAAGGAAGAACGGCAAGACATAAAACCTTGTTTTACTTAATATTATCCTTTTGATAAGTATGTTACCTGAAAGTTACTATAAATTTCCTTTTATTCGATACCCGTGTATCCAAGTATGCAGTTTCCTTTTACATTATATGATCTTAGATAAATATATCGAGACGTCCAAAATTTCGGAAAACCGACAATATCGCTCTTCTTGCATTTCTTTTCTCTAATCTTTCTCTTCCTGAAGGCCTGCCACACCATAACACCTTCGCAAGTGGCAGGCTAACATCTATACCGTTTAACGTAAATCTTTACACTGAATTCACTGAAAAATCTGTAACCGCATAAAACACGTAAAACACGGAGAACTTTTGTCCTACAAATTATCATTTTTCAGCAAAGTAAAATACGATTTTCTTATCCACAGATCAGCCCTCTTGAGCGCAAGCGTTGACCCGCAAGCGTTGCACCGCTTGATCACGCCTCTGCTAGGGGTTTCGATCAAACCTTTTCACAAAAGATTTGTGCTTGACCACATAGTTTTCCTTTTTTGATCAAACTTTTTTGAAAAGGCTTGCGGGGCTCGGGTGGGAAAATCGATACCTTTAATACTTTATAATACTGCTCTCTTCTGATGTCTGCAGGCGTACGCACATATTTGGAATTGATGAGATACAAAAATTGCCTGATGGCGGGTTTTGCATCCGTAATTGGAACATTGATATCTTTTAATATCCTTACATCTGATGCCTTGAGTTCTTATATTCCTGATAAATTTCCTTCCTTTTATTCAGGCCTTGTATTCCTGGCCGTATTTGTAATTTCAGGTGCCGGAAATGCCATTAACGATTATCTTGATGTCAGGATAGACTCAATCAATCGTCCCGAAAGGCCGATTCCCTCAGGTAGGGTAAAGTTAAAGGAAGCCCTTTACTTTTCTTATATCCTGTTTGCTCTCGGAACGCTTATGGCTTTATCAATAAATCCAATATGCGGGTTTATTGCGCTGTTTAATTCCTTACTGCTCATTTTCTACGCAAAAACTCTCAAAAGCACTCCTCTTTTAGGAAACCTGAGCATAGGCTATCTGACCGGCTCAAGTTTTCTGTTCGGAGCTTCCATTTTTGGGTTTGAAGGACTCAAAGCCCTTTTTGTGCTTTTCCTGCTAGCAGCCCTTGCGATTACTGCTAGGGAAATTGTAAAGGACATTGAGGACATGGAAGGGGATAAGATGGAAGGGGCAGATACCCTGCCTCTTCGGGTCGGAGCGAAAAAAGCAAGCTACCTTGCAGTGTTTATAGGGTTTCTGGCTGTGTTTTTGAGCCCTCTTCCTTACCTTATGTCGGTACTTGGTCTCCGTTATCTTTACCTTGTCCTTCTGGCAGATCTTGGATTTCTTGCAGCTATCCACCAGATTCTTGCTCGCAACAATCCTACGAAATCTTCAAAAATGTTCAAGATTGCAATGTTCTTTGCTCTCATTGCTTTTATTGCCGGGGTATAAATTCTTCCCGGGTAAACCTATTCTTAGCAGATAGGACATTTTCCTGCAACCAGTTCCATTGAGAAGGCCTGTATATTCTCAAGCTCTTTTTCCATTACCTCGGCCGCTTCTTTTTCTATCCCGCTCACAGATCCTTTCTTCATTATTATCTGGGCAGTTGCGATCTGAGGCTGGTCAATTGGAGTCCCGATTTCACTCAAAAGCCAGACATAAACTTCGGAAATATCAGGCACTTCTCTGTAGATCCGCGCTGCAATCCTGTGGGACAGAAGGTTGTAAATCTTTCCGATATGGCTTACAGGATTTTTACCTGCTGCTGCTTCACTGCTAACAGGACGATTTAAAGGAATTATTCCGTTTACGCGGTTTCCGCGCCCGACCTGCCCGCCGTCTGCATCTTCTGCAGAAGTGCCGGTTACAGTGGTATAAATTCCCTGCAGCCCCCTGCCCGGAATGTCCAGAGTATTCAGGGAAGCGGTTGGCTTCAGACACATACAGGTTTCGAATTCAGCCCTTGCTTTCTCTGCAAATCCGGCAGCGAACTCTTCAACTTGGTCGTGCAGTTCTATTTTTTTCTTAAAGTACTCTTCTTCAGATTCAACAAACCTGTCCACAAGCGGCATCGCGACGGTCAGGTGCATATCTTCCCTATGCCTGAGCCCCATAACTTTTATGTCTTCTCCGGATTCCGGATATTCCTTTTTGAACTTTTTTGAATTCAGGTATTGTTCGCATTCAAAAACAAGTTTTTCAGTGGGGCTGAGAGGCGCATATCCAACTGCTGCAGAAGTGTCGTTTGCCCCGAGAATCTCTCCTCCTCTACTAAAGATATCCGTAAGTTCTGCAGAACCTCTTTTTAGCTCTACCTGGTAAATGAGATTTTCAGGATCCACAAAGCGGAGGTTATCGTGGAGCCATTGCCGCGCCGTACTGACCGCAAGCCCAGGAACGTCAATTTCTATCCCCTGTGCTTCAAAAGTCGCCCTGTCCCCAATGATAAGCCTCATAGGGCTTACGATTCTGCCTCCTCCTAATTTTCCCTCCACTTCCCCTGCAACGAGCATGCCTTTATCTGTATTATAGTGCAGGATAGTCCCGAAAGTTTCAAGGTACTTCTGGCTCAGGCTTACTGAAATTTGTTCCATTATGGCATCACAGATGTAGTCCGGATGCCCCAGCCCTTTTCTTTCGACAACCTCAACCCTCTGGCGGTAAACTTCAGATGCTCTTAATTCTTCTATAACTATATTTCTCAAACCCTTACCCCCCAAGTTCCTTAAAGGCACAGTTTCTTTAAATGTACAGTTTCCTTAAAGGCACAATTCCCTTAAAGATGTTAATTCCCTTAATGCCTGATAATAATTGATGTCTAGCTTCTTACTGAGATTCACAGCTCGGTAGCACAGCCTGAAGATAATTCCCCTTATAAACCTCAAGCCTCTTCTCTTATTAAATCTCAAGACTTTTATTATTTAGGACTTACGCACTTAAGATACAAATCAAGTACAATAGGATTTGAGATTAAAATTATTTTTCAGACAGTTGCAGGTTTAATGCTATTGATTTTTCAGTTCAACTGCGTAAGTCCTATTATTACTAAAACTTCGAAATCGAAGCTGTTAAATAAATTCGATTTCTTCCGATGATCCTTTTTTGTTTTTGTCTCTGCTTCCGGACTCTGGCTCTTTTTCACTTTGCGGAAGATGCTTCAGGTACTCTTTTATCATCATGGGAAAAGTATTTGCAGGCACAAAGCGGACTCCAAGCTGTTCTGCCCACTTTTCAATCCCATAATCACTTGCAATAACTGCGGCATCAAGCTCCTTGGCAAGGATAAGGACATCAATATCAGGAGCACTATCAAGAATCCCATATCTTAGGGCAGCGCGATACTTGTTCCGGAATTTTCCAATAATCCCCCCGATAACTTCCCTTTCAACCTCTTCTTTGTACTCTTTTTTCTTGTTTTGCGGATTTTCCATAAAGAGGCATTCGGTAGCTGCCTCCCATATTGCATCCTCGGCAACTCCCATTCCGCGGTTAATCCTCTCCCGCATATAAGCCACATATTCCTGAAAGATTTGAGAAGTCACATTGACTCTATACCTGTCAGGAGATTTTTTCACAAGCCATGTATCGATTTTAGCCATAACCTCTCTGTCACAGCCATTGCGGCTTGCAAACTCGTACATCTCTTTATATACCGATGGATAAGGTACATAACAGCTTATCCCGAATTGCAGGCGAGCCTCAGCTATAAGATCAAGAATCGCTTTCATCCCTTCGCAAAGGGAAGCATAGCCCATGACCTCACGCGTCTGCAGATCCGTTAATGCTGTAGTGTCCAGCACAAATCTCTGCTTAAGCATTTTTTCTAACCTTTTTGAATAGTCTTCTTTACCCGTCTTATATATTGATCAAGGATCAATAAAATTCTTTGTTTTATTCTCTTTATTTACTAACTTTTTATCTTTTTTCTGTTTTTATAGTCCTTCTTTATTTTATAATTGGCTTAATTTTTGATCAAAATCAATAACTGTATATAGTTTTAAGACCTATATTTTCATAGGGAAGTTAAAACCAGAAGCTAGAAAGCGTCTTAAAACGCATTTTGTAAAGTGTCTTTTAATGTTGTTTTGATTCGAATGCGAAAAGTATTTCTAATACAACATTAAAAGAAATAGCACACTGTCACCCCGTATTGTTTGCTTTTCCAGCTCTGGGCCGATCTTCTCAAGATTAATGTGCTGGCAGGCTAATGCTGGCAGGTAAAACACAGCTCAATGGTGTTAAAGACTGAGCCGGATTGGACACCTCGAAATAGCCCGATTCGGTATGAGTATGGGTAATAAGCTGAAAAGGGGAATAAGATTTGAGTGCAAGCACGGAGATATTGAGACCCTGGGTAGGCTCAGCACAGGGTTTGGTTAGAAATCCTCTGAACAAAGGAGGCGACACAATGAAGGAGTATTGTAATATTTGTGGTCGGGAACTGCTGGAAGATGTACTTGTTGTGGACACCAGCCTGGATATGAAACCAATAAAGTTCAAAGAGGTTCATGGGGATCGGTCCTATCTGATATGCATTGAGTGTGCAATTGATTCGGTTGAAAATCCACCTTTTGTATGTTCGAGATGCGGCCAGTCAATCGAATTTAACGAAAAGTTCTATGTATTCAGGGAGGCAACCACAAAACCGGGCGGCCCCAAAGTTGACTTTAAAGAAACATGTCTTGACGACAGATACGTCTGCAGCACATGTTTTTGTGAGATAATGAATCCTGAGAGTGAAAAACAAAAAAGTCTAAATGGAAACCCATATGTAAACTTAACTCCATCTCTCTAAACTTTTTTACTCAATGGGCAAGAATCGGGTAAAAGTTCCTGAAAAATAATGCCCGGAAAATACAGAACTGAAGAATCAGTTCTGTCACCGTTTTTCTAATTTTCTCGAATTCTTTCGTTTTTCTTTTCCCTATTCCTGCGTATTTTCTTTATTTCTATTCTTTATCTATCTAAAATTTCCGAATTTAAAAAAGTAATTCTTTAAGAGTATTTTTCAATACACTTATCCACAGAAAAGTGAACATCAATTTATGAAGCATAAATATTAATCTTATAAAAGTAGAGAATATTGATCTAATAAACAGAGTCTGATAGATATAATCTAATAAATATTATCTAATAGATAGAATTATTGATTCGCCAGGCCTGACATTCTATTAATTTTATTCTGTTAACTTATTACTAACTTTGGGGGTAATCGATTGAACGGAAGCAATGTGATCGAAATTGAAGATTTGACATGGGGAGAAGTGGTAGAAAGCTCTAAAAAGCCGGTTATCGTAATGTTCTACAGCCCTACCTGTCCATATTGCAAAGCTATGGATCCTTATTTTATGAACTATGCAGCAGAATTCAAGAACTCGGCAGTTTTCGCCCGCATGAATATTGAAGCAAATCCGTGGACTGCAGAAAGGTACGGAGTTCAGGGCACACCTACGTTTAAGTTCTTCTGTCGTGGAAGGCCTGTATGGGAACAGGTGGGTCAGATCTATCCTTCCATATTGAAAACTGCGGTTGAAGATATGATTAATTATGGAGAAGAGTGCATAAGAAAAAGCACTCCAATCGGACAGAATATCACAGGATACGTGTGAATCACCCTAACTGAAGTATAGAGTATTTTCAACCTTGCACTCTCTAGTGGGTATTCTAAACCTTTTGCATTTCCAGTCATTATTTTTTCAGGTATTTTTCCCATATAGCTTCTTATCTACGAGTCCGTACTCATCAAAGGCTGTCCTGAAGCTTGTGAGAATGCTAAGGGTTGCACTAAGAAGGGTTGAGACATAGATTGCTATCATGATAGTAATCTGATACTTAATTGCGACCAGAGGACTTGCTCCTCCCAGAATTTGCCCTGTCATCATCCCAGGCAAAGAGACAATACCGACGGACGCAATGTTTGCCAGGGTGGGCTTTACTGCAGCTTTAAGGCTTTTTCGCAGGTATGGAAGAGCAGCCTCGTACATGCCTGCCCCAAGGGATAGGCTATAAAGGTAGCGATTTTCGTTTCGCTTGATATCGCTATAAAAGTCACCTATCCCTACCACATTTCCTCTAAGCGTATTTCCAAGCAACATACCCGCTATAGGGATCAGGTAGCGTGCGTCAAGAAGATTCTCCAGATTGATCACGAATTTATTGACATATAAAAGAACCGACAGGTTTGAAAAGGCAATGGCTAAAATTATCGGTACAAATAGTTTTTTTACATTCAGATCTGCACTTTTTATTGCCGTATAGGACGCAAAGAATATCATCACTCCTACCCAGGCCAGGTTCAAAAGCCCGTTATTCAGGTTAAAAATAAAGTTCAGAAAAAGGCCTGCAAAAAAGAGCTGGATTGACATCCTGAAGACAGCTTCCAGAGTGCTTTTTTCGAGTTCAAGCCGGATTTTCCGGCTTATGTAAATTGGAATTGCAAGTAAGAATAAACAGAAAATTAACGAGGTGTAGCTTATATCATAAATCGGCATCTTTCAGTCTTCTTGGATTTTGTCTTTTGTTCATTTATTTATTTTGTTTGAAGGTTGGTTCTGGAAGTTTCCCAGGACATGGTTTCAAGATCTATTACTTCCATCCAGTCGCGTTCCCATTCCCTGTCATGGGAGATAACCAGAAGTGTCCAATCTTCTCGGGCAAGGAAATAATCTGCAACCTTCTTTTTTAATTTCACATCAAGAGCAGAAGTGACTTCGTCAAGCAGGTATATGTCCCTGTTCAGGAGGAGGGCAATGAGGATTCCGATTCGCTGCTTTTCCCCGCCCGAAAGTTCTTGATAATTTTTGTTAAGAATATCGCTTTCCAGCTCCAGCTCCCGCATAAAAGCCCGCAGTTTTTCAGGGTCAAGTTTTTCTTTATTTGCCCTGTAAGAAAAGATTTCGTCTAACAGGTTTTTTACCTTCCCTTCCCCAAGATCAGTATCCTGTACCACATAAGCGATTTCCTTTCGAGCCCCCCAGCATGTTCTGGAATCAATTACCCGGTTCCGGAAATAGAGGGTGCCTTCCGCAGGTTTTGTAAAGCCGAGCAGCATTTTTAAAAGAGTAGTTTTTCCTACTCCGGATTTCCCTCGCAGGAGGACTTTTTGCTTTTTCTTTACGCTCAGGTTGAAACCCGAAAGAACCTTTCTATTATCAAACGAAATCCCTATATTCTCGTATTTTATCAGTTCGTTATTTAACGATTCAACAGACATGTTCTTAACATCTTAATCTTGTAGAGTATTAATATTACCTGGTTGTACTCTATAACCTGGGGTTTCTACTTATTTATCCAAAATCAAATGCTTAACGATTTTTCAGGCAAGATTGTATTCTAGCCTGATACTCTCGATTATTGCACATGCACATTTCGGCAGGGACGTATAAAGAGAAAGTTTATCATATACTATGTGTTTCAGATAATCCAATATCGGTTCAAAATTAATCTAAAATTGATAATTCTCAAAGATATGATCCTATCATACCTTTTCATGAGGGAAATGGAATGGATTGCAATACTCCAAACAAAAAACTTTCAACCCCAATAAAAGCTGCAAAGATCAATCCCGACATGAGTGTTGACGATCTTGTCAGGGAATACAGAGGCTGTGCCTTTGGAGCAGGCAGGCTGGCCGAGGCTGTTGACATCTATTACGAGATGTTGGCTTCTGAGAAAACTACGAAATTTTTCGGGCTTGCAGGGGCAATGACTCCTGCAGGCATGAGAGGCATTGTTGCGGATTTGATTCGCGACGGCTACATCGATGTGCTTGTTACAACCGGAGCCAATATGGTGCACGACACTGTTGAAGCCCTGGGTCTTCACCATTATAAGGGTACGGACTGTGCAAACGATATCCAGCTAAGGAATGAATGCATTGACAGGATTTATGATGTCTATCTTCCTGACCAGCACTTTACAGACCTTGAAGAATTTCTACAGGGTGTCTATGCCGGGCTTCCGCAGGAAAAGCTTTCTATCCGGCAGGTACTTACTGAGATCGGGAAAAACCTCGATGACGACTCCTCTATCCTGAAAACTGCAGCAGAGATGGGTGTGCCTGTATATTGCCCTGCTCTTCAGGACTCGGTCATAGGGCTTCAGGCCTGGCTGTACAAGGAAGGAAACCCTCTTCATGTGGATGCGTTTGCTGATATGCACGAGTTTATGGAAATCTGCTATGCGGCTGAAAGTGCAGGCGCCCTGCTGCTTGGCGGAGGGGTTCCCAAAAACTATATCCTGCAGTCCATGCTCGTAACTCCGAAGTCCTTTGACTATGCGATCCAGTTAACAATGGACCACCCTGAGACCGGTGGCCTGAGCGGGGCAACGCTTGATGAAGCCCAGTCCTGGGGAAAGGTAGGAGAAAATGCGAAATCGGTGACTGTGTACGCAGATGCGACTATTACTCTTCCGCTCATGGTTGCGGCTGTGAGGACGCGCCTTTCAAAGAGGTAATTTAATGGAAAGGAACACCTGTATGATTCTTGCCCTAGACGTTACCGACAGGGAAGAAGCGCTTAGAATTGCAGAAGAAGTCTCGGAATTCGTGGACGCTATAAAGGTAGGCTACCCTCTTGTGCTTGCTACCGGGCTTGGGATTATCAGGGAGCTTGCTGAGTTTGCCCCTATTATAGCTGATTTCAAGGTTGCCGATATTCCCAATACCAACCGCCTTATCTGCGAGCAGGTCTTTGAAGCAGGAGCCGATGCAGTCATCGTCCAGGGCTTTACAGGCAGGGACAGCCTTGATGCCTGCATTGAGGTTGCTTCCGAATACAGGAAAGACGTGTTCGTGGTAAGTGAAATGAGCCACCCGGGCGGAGCCGAATTCATGCAGCCAGCCGCAGAAGCGATTGCAAGGATGGCGGCTTCCGCAGGAGCTTTCGGCCTTGTTGCCCCTGCGACCAGACCTGAGAGAGTGAAGAAGATTCGAAATATTATCGGAGACAAACTTACCATAATCTCGCCTGGAGTCGGCGCCCAGGGAGGAAAAGCGTCTGATGTTATTGCCGCAGGTGCCGACTGGATAATCGTAGGAAGGAGCATCTATAAAGCAGAATCTCCAAAAGAAGTTGCTCGCGAAATTGCTGCTGAGATTGAGGCCAAACTCAAGGGAGAAAACTGAAAATCCCTTTTTAATACAGGTTTCTTATTTTAAGAGCCTTTTTTTCTGAAAGATATTTCTTATATTAATCCTGTATATTGTTTGAACATCAATTGAGTGCCTGTGATGAAAAACTTCGCTGATTTCATGATGAGCCCTATGAGTTCTGAGGCACAAAAATTGAGTACCTCATGAATTAAATACTAAGAATACCATTTACTTAGTATGTTCAAACTAGTGGATGCTGAAAACTTCCTAAGGTCTGAAGAGCTTTCAGAATGTAATCGGGAAATTTTGAGTAAGTATTTCAGATATTTAAGGCATGAAGGGAATAGAGAAAGAACCGCTTTAAATCATATGGAGAATATGATCTGGATAGCGAAGGCTCTTCATGAGTGTGATTTGGGGAAACTTACAGAGGATGACCTTTATCTCTTTTTTGATGCTTTAGAAAACTATACTTACACCGACAGGGCAGGTAAGGTAAAGAAATATTCTGATCCAACAAAGGAGACTCGAAAAGTATCTTTTAAGAAGTTCTTAAAATGGAACAAAAATTATGAGCTTCACGAGAAAATAAAATGTAAGAGACTCAAAGGAAAGAAGCTTCCTGAAGACATCAAGTGTAAAGAAGATATTGTAAAAATGATTGAAGCAGGCGGCAATAGTCGGGACAGAGCCATTATAGCTTGTTTTTACGAGTCTGGTGCCAGAAGAGGGGAACAACTGTCTGTTAAGCTCAAAAACGTAGAGCTTGATGAGTATGGGGCCGTGATTACATTCCCAGAAGGTAAGACCGGAGCTCGGAGGGTTAGATTGGTTTTATCTGCTCCATACCTACGGGAATGGATAGATGATCACCCCAGAAAGGATGACAGAGATGCACCTTTATGGTGCACATTGGACAAAAAAGCTGGCCCGATGTCAGCTACCGGGCTTGTTAATGTATTTAATCGATGTGGGAAAAAAGCAGGAATCGAGAAGAAAGTCAACCCTCATTCCTTCCGCCACGATAGAGCAACTCACTTAGCTGCAAATTTTACAGAACAACAGCTCAAGATATATTTAGGTTGGTCTCCTACATCAACCCAACCAGCTACGTACGTTCATTTGAGTGGAAAAAATATGGACGACGCTGTTTTGAAAATGTATGGCATTAAAACGGGTGAAGATGATACTGAATTCTTGAAGCCTGGAGTATGTCCCAGATGCCATGAGCTAACTCCTGTAAATGCAAGGTTCTGTCTTAAATGTGGATTGCCTTTATCTAGAGAAGCTGCAACAACAGTGGAAACCATAAAAACCGACTATATGCAGCTTTCAGACTTGGATGAAATTCGGGAAATGAAGAATGCATTAAAACAAGAGCTTGAAGAAGTCTCCAAGCTTAAAGAGATGATTCTTAAAGCTGGAAAATGATTCATATACAGTTCCGATGGGATTGTTATTTTATATAATTCCCATTTTTTTTCTGCACTTTTCGTAATAATCCTCATAAAGGTGATCTAACTTCTTAACTTTGTCTGTCCATAGCTCTATGTTCACCATGTTAATTGAAGTAATCTCATTTATCTTGGACATGAATTCTCGTTCTTCGTGGCTGTCACTACCGTCTATAACGTCTCGCTGATAAAAGTGATCGAAAATTTGATCTAAGACTATACTCGTGTACTGATACTGATTGACTATTATAGTATATATTTTACCAGGCAAGTCTACCGGAAATTCTTCCATTAGTTTTTCAAATATTTCATCAGACATTTTGTTCGATACTTCCTGATTTTGTAGGGACTCTTTAGGTATTTCTTTCAACCTTTTTGAGAGGATTTCATGCGATACTTTCATGGACAATTCTGTTATAATTCTTTGAGTCCGTTCGTAGTGGTCTTTCTCTTCCAACGAGAATTTTATTTCTTTCAACATTCTTTTGAATTTTTCTTCTGATATTGCGCTATTCTGGAAGCGTTGTTGAGAATTTTGATAAACATCAAAATTCACTAAATCTTTTATAGACTTATCATCAGCAACCGGCCAAATGTCAGGAATTTTCTGAATCCTTTTCATACATTCAGGATAAGCTTCGTGAATCAATACTTCGATCTGTCTTTCTATACTAAAGAATTCGCCCGACTGGTAAAGTTTGGGAGCTCTGGAACATAATGTTTCAATATCAGTATCAAGACATTTGTCAAAATAAGAAACAGATAGTGACAGTTGAACAAACGCTTTTTTTGCACGCATTGAACCTCTGGCAAAGTTAAACTTATTAAAGATTATAATATTTATAGATTTTTCATATTTATTCAATGGTATTTCAGGGAAATTAAGCCTGATATTTGTTAGATTCTCAATTTTTTTTATATCCCAATTGTTAGCAAATCCTGGCTTTGCTGGTATCTTTACAATACAAGAGCTGTCTTTTAAATCTTGGAGGTGTTTTTTTATGTTCCCTTGGTCTATTATCCCGTATTTTTTCTCTAAGATTTCTCTTAATTTTGGCTCACTAACAGCTCCATTCTTACTGATAATTGACTCGATTATCCCAGCTTTTACTTCATTTCTTTTTAAATGATCTCCTTTCTTTCTTGACATATGTTAAATGGTGTACTATGTGGTATTAATAGCTTTTGTATTTGCTAGTAATACATGGTATATGATATTGTTTTCTAGTAATATCATATGGTATAATTCTTTAAGGATATCCATTTCTCATTTATATGTGATAGATTACGTATGCTTTAACTGTGACAATAACAAATTTTAATTTTGGGAATAGAAAAATCCAGAAGGTACGATATTCGTACCATGTACCGCTCCCAGTTCAATGGGTAAAAACTATGAAAATAGAAAAAGGAAACTGTATAAAAATAGAAATGCAAGATGACTACAGCTTGAGAATAACCCCAGTTCCACAGGCCCGCCAAGACTCTGAAGGAACCGGGAGCACAACACCGAGCTAACTAAAAGAAGAGGTGTCGGCATGGAAACTATGATATCAAACGATAAAGAATTTTCCACATGGGCACGGCAGACATGCATCAATCACTCTGAAGTTTTAGAGCAGATGCTAAAAAGCGTCAATCCATTGGAAAGGGCAATAGCAGTTAGAATCATAAAAAATGCAGGAGCTTACGGTCTTTAAACGAAAGGAAGGGTATTAGCCGTACCCCGAATCACACAAAAGGAGCGAAAAGCTGACTGAAGATCTTCCTTTATATAATACAGCTTGAACCTATTTCAATCCTTCTGTGTGTGGTTCCTTTCTTTTTGACTACATAAGGAGTTGAAAACATGTTATTCAACCCTGAAAACATTCCTAATGAATCGAAATCCCTTATCCAGTGGGTATGTTGGAAAGAAGAAATAGTAACAGGCAGAAAAACAAAAATTCCGTACCAGGAAAATGGGAGAAAAGCCGATACTACTAACCTTGAAACATGGGGAAGCTTCGAGAACATTTTAAGGGCTTTTGTAAACGGAAAGGGAAAATTTTCCGGAATTGGGTTTGTGCTCTCTGAGAATGCAGGAATAGTTGGGATTGACTGGGATCATGTAAGAAATCCTGATACCGGAGAATGGGATGAGGAAGCACTAGAAGAAATCCTGTCCTTAAAGTCATATGCTGAACTGTCCCCTAGTGGGGGTGGTGCTCACGTTCTAATTAAAGGAAAAATTCCCGGAAATAAGCGAAGAAAAGGTAACTTGGAGATGTACCAGAAAGATAGGTACTTTACTGTGACAGGTGAGCATATAGAGGGAACCCCAGAAACAATTTCCAAGTGTCAGGAAGCTATTGACAAATTATATAAAAAAAGGTTTGGTGAGGACGAGACCGAACCGAGAAAGGGAAAAAAATCAAAGAACAAGAAGACAACGATATTATAAAAGAGATAACTCGAACCAAAGAAGGAAGCTTGTTATTTTCAGGGAAATGGGATTCTAGAAAATACCCTTCTCAGTCTGAAGCCGATGAAGCTCTTTGTTGCATTATCGCAAGAAAAACAGAGGATAAGGAGAAAATTGACCGGATATTCCGTAAATCTGGTTTATATCGTGAAAAATGGGAGATAAAGACATACAGGAACCCAACAATTGAAAACGCTTTAAAATTCATCCATAAAAAGAAAGGGAAAGAAGTTACAAGCCCAGAAATAAGACTACCTTTCGATGTCGTAGCAGAAAGGATTATGCGAAAATTTCACATTTTCACTATGCGAGATACTAAGCAGATTTATATTTACGAAAATGGAGTTTACAAAGCAGAAGGAACGGAAATAAAACTAGATACCGCAATCAGGGAGGAATACAAGACCCTTTTTATCGAGCAATGGGAAGAGATTTATCCTGGCTCCTCCCCAGATTTCATCCCTGCAGCAAAAACAGGTTATGTGAATGAAGTTCTCGCATATATCCGGGCTTACACTCACAAATCACGGGAAGAAATAGACACACAACAGAGAAAATATATAAATCTGAAAAATGGGCTTTTTAACTTAATTACATGGAAATTAGAGGAACATCGGCCAGAATACTTTTCTATTCAACAGATTCCTGTTAATTACGCCCCAGACGAAAAATGTCCAAAAATAAATAAGTTTTTAACAGAAGTTGTGGAACCTGAAGATATCCCCTTATTATTGGAATGGGCAGGATACTGTTTAACTCCTGACTGTAGCTTCCAAAAAGCGGTTCTGATTTACGGGGAAGGGGGGAACGGTAAAAGCGTTTTCTTAGCAGTACTTCAGGCACTAGTAGGATTTGATAATGTATCTGCTGAAAGCCTGCAGCAATTAGAGACAGATAGGTTTAGCGTTGCGAAACTTTACGGACAGCTAGTAAACGTATGCGCAGACATCCCTCACATAAAAATGCATAAGTTGGATGTGTTTAAGAAAATCACGGGTGGAGATGTATTAAGGGGAGAAGAGAAGTACAAATCTCCTTTTGAATTTAAAAATACCGCTAAAATGATTTTTTCAGCGAACAATATACCTCAAGGAGGTAAGGATTATTCCTTTTTTCGAAGATGGATGCTTATAAAATTCCCTAATACCTTCAAAGAAGGGAAAAAAAACAACTACCTGATAAAGACACTAACCGAGGAGAAAGAACTGTCAGGACTTCTGAACCTGGCACTTGAGGACCTCAGAAGGCTAAGAGAAAGCGATAAGTTCAGCTATACAAAGACGGTCGAGGACACTGAAAAAGAATATGTTCTGAACAGTAATCACGTTGCAATGTTTGCTAGTGAGATGTTGCAGGCTTCTGATGGCGATTGTAGTACTATAGATATGTATCGGTCTTACTTAACTTGGACAAGTTTTAAAGGTATTAATCCATATGCCAACAACGAGTTTTCAAAAAGACTGAAGGAGTTGCATTATACAAACAGACGAGAGAATCAAACGATTGTAGGGCACCCTGGCCAGTATAAAAAAGTCACACTGTGGGAAAATGTTTATGTGAACAAAAAACTTCTGGACAAGCTTCAATCCCAAAATTGTATCAAGCCTGTCCATAATTTTACACCGGCTAATGAATGTGTTTTTAGTGAATGTGGACAGGCTGTACATGGTTTAAACTCCTATGTAGGTTTTGAAGGAGAGAATAACGACCTTCCGTCCTGTGGAAGTGAGGAAGTAAACGGTGAGGAAATAGGAGAAAGCCCAGAAAAAGCAATACATATTGAAAATAGCCTATCTAGCCTGTCCAGACTAGAACAAAACGATAGCCAGAAAAGTAACGAAAAATTGGACAGCCTTAGGCCAAAAAACGAGACAAGCCCGTCCAGGTCAATACAAATTCGATTTGAGCCCGAAAATAAAGAAAGTCACAGTAAAATAAATATGTCACACTATGATAAATATGTCACACTATGAGCATTTACGAATAGACCTAAAAAATTTCGCAAAGACTTATTGCAATTGCATTGTCGATAATATATCTGCTTTCGTAAATGAGTTCAACCAGAAGTATCCCGGGTATCTTAAAGACTTGGGAATCGAAACCATCCTGTATAATGCTGAGAAGCTTTCAGAAAGGGGATGGAAATAATTTATCCCCTCTTTTTTCTTGTATTCAGTAAGCTCGAATTAGTTCTGATAACCCAACTAATCCACATAGATAGTTTGTCCCATTGAATATATCCAAACTATTATTACATTGCAATATATATACTATAGAAAAACTGTAGTATAAGAGTCAATCCCTTATAAAGCGATATTATGAAAACCATAATTGAGAACCTCCAAAAATCAAATGTGTTGTTGACTCGTGAATCACTCTTAAAAGCAAACTCAAATTTAATAAAACAGTTGCAGACTAGACTACACGGAAAGCGTTTTCGAGTTCAAAATGGAGATGGGTTAAAGCTTGCCTATATGCGTGTTTTCCTGCAGGCCTTACAGGTTCAAAACTCGCTTCTGAAGGACCAGGAGCTTGAGGACATGAAGCAAAGGTTGGAAGTCCTGGAAGCTGTGCAGGCCGGAAGCTTGGCAGAAGACCAGGGTTATAGCTCCGATCTTGAGAGGCTTGAGCCTGGATGTATTTCTGAGTTCGAAGAGCTAGACGAGCTCACAGAAGACACCCGGAGCCTATAAGATGGTAACAGCAGCTAATCTTCTCCGAAGAGTTGAAGCTCTTGAGCGTGGTCCTGGAGCCCAGGAAAAAATCTTCTGTATTGATGGTTCAGACGAAGCCTTAGCCGCTTCTCAATGGAAGGCCGTTAGAGCCTGGGAGCGGTCCCATCCATTGGCTCGAATTCATGTGATCGTTTTTCGTGAAGTGACGGCCAATTACCCTGATGGAGAACCAGCTGAATAATGATGAGTATGTGAGTAATGCTGAGGGCGGCAGTTATTCTCAAAATACTCCTGTGTGAATAATAAGTATTTTGCATCTGTTAGGGTAGTTGAGCATCAAAAACAATATCAATAAATACATTTTCTGGGAACAACCTCAACTTTTCCCTTGAAGGTAAACTTCTTTCCTGAGGAAATCGTTCGGGCCTGCTCTTTGAATAGCTTTTGAGTGAGTGAAGGCCGTAAGCAAAAAAAAGATTGAATATTACCAGAACTTCCACCAGGCCTTTTTATTACCTGGGGCCTCGATGGCCTTCTGATTGATGGGCGTTTGAACCTGCAGCATATAATATCTGTGCGTTTCCTTAAGGTCCTGCTCTCTTTGCCCTGCAGTATCAAGCTCTTTCTGTAGTGTTTCGTTATGATCTTTTAATTCCTCTACTCTTGCTTGCAGTTGTAACAATTCACCAGCCTCTGAGTTTTTTGCAAGTCAACTTTTAACTTATTAATCTCTAATTTCAATGCCTCTATTTCTGTGTCCGTTGTGTGCCCATCTGTGTCCGGTTTGATGATGGCGACATAATAATAAAAGGTAGCTATTTTTGGTTTGTATGTTAGCTTTTAGCCTGGAAAATTAGCCTCAAATCAGAGAAATAGCTACTTTTTAAGGTAAAAGGTTGCTGTCATTCCTGATCCTTGAGGACCTGTTACTCTGGTACTTCAAAGAGGGCAGGATACTTCTTATCTAGCAATAAAAACAACTCTTCATCTAATTTTGTGTTATGAAGTGTTTTCACTTTAGAAAGCTGATCAACTGATAAACCGGAAGCTCCTTCAAGCTTGGCTCCTGTAAGATCAGCACCTTCAAGATCTGCACCTTCAAGATCTGCACCTTCAAGATGAGCCCCTCCAAGGTGAGCTCCTTTAAGGTCAACTCTTTTAAGGCCAGCCCCTATAAGATTAGCCCCTTCAAGGCGGATCTCTATGAGGTTAGCCCCTTCAAGGTTAGCCCTTCCAAGATTAGCTTCTTTAAGGTTAGCTTCTTTAAGGTTAGCTCCTATTAGGTCAGCCCTTTTAAGATCAGCCCCTTCAAGGTCAGCCTTTTCAAGGTTAGCCTTCACGAGATTAGCCCCCTCAAGGTTAGCTTCTTTAAGGTAAGTTCCTAAAAGGTTAGCGCTTTCAAGGCGAGCTCCTTCAAGGTTAGCCTTTACAAGGTTAGCCCACTCAAGGTTAGCCCTTTTAAGATCAGCTCCTTCAAAGTTAGCCCTTTTAAGGTCAGTTACTCTAAGGTTAGCCCACGCGAGGTTAGCCTTTTTAAGATTAGCTCCCTCAAGGTTAGCCCTTTCAAGATCAGCTTCTCTAAGATTAGCCTCTTTAAGGTTAGCTTCCTTAAGCTTGGCCTCTTTTAAGTTAGCTTTTACAAGGTTAGCCTTTTCAAGGTTAGTCCACTCAAGGTCAGCTTCTTCAAGCTTAGCCCATTCAAGTTGAGCATTTTCCAGATTAGCCCTTTTAAGGTTAGCCTTTCCAAGGTTAGCCTTTTCAAGGTTAGCCCACACGAGGTTAGCCTTTTCAAGATTTGCTTCTTTAAGGTCGGCTTCTACAAGGTTAGCTCGTTCAAATTTACGTTCAATGCTAGATTCTTTAAGATCAGTTTCTTTAGAGTCAGATACGATATAGCCCACTCCATTTACCCTAATTTTTTGTTTATTCTTTAGTTTGAAAGTAATTTCTATGAAAAATACTCACTGTATCTTGATGTTGAATAACTGTTATGATATAAAACGAAATTAAAGTATCTCAAGAAAGACGCAACAATTCATACAAAATGTTGCCTTCCACGAATACAGAGATTTACAGTAAAACCTATGCATATTCCCAAATATTCCCAGCAATTTGCTGCTGGAACTGGCAAAAAGCAGGCTAAAATACATAGGTTTTATGAAAATCACCGTATCAAGTCGTTGAAGGCCTGTGCAACTAAACTGCAGTAATTTTCGAGAACAACTAACTGCATTTTAACCTAATCACAAAAGAAGGCAGGCGGGCATCTGGTCTATGCACATTACAGGACTATATGACATGATTGATGAAATCATGGAATACTGGAATAGGGCCAGAAAATCCCGCCTGATAAACTATTACCTCTGAATGCAGTTAATTCCTGCGGAAAAACAGGTCAGAAGCTATCAATCTGCAGGCTAGAGAAATATAGTATTTTTCCTACAAAACCTATGCATCAAAAAAAACAAGACGTTGTCATCAGAATGGACTTTGCAACGGAATTGCTTGTTCGGCTCAATTTGTTTATTTATTTTCTGTTATTGTAAAACTTATAGTGAATTCCGTCCCATTATTCCTTTTCAGTTCAAGTTTCCCATCTAACTGGTCTACAAGGGAAGTTGTCAGCTGAAGCCCAAGAGTATCAGGATTTTCCAAGTCAAGACTTTCAGGAATGCCCACGCCGTTATCTGAAACTATGAGACTAAAACTGGTACCCTTTAAGTCCTCATTATTGCTTTCTTCTCGATGGAATTTTATTTGAATTTCTCCTTTACCTCTGTCGGAAAATGCATGCTTAAAGGAGTTGGAAACAAGTTCATTAACAATTATTCCTAATGGGACTGCAGTATCCATATCAAAGAAAATGTTTTCTTCCAGATCCATATTTAAACTGATATCGATATTTCCAAGCCTGTATGTCTGGAAAAGGTTCTCAACGAGTTCTTCAATATACGACGAAAGGTTCAGTGTATCGAGCCCTCCGCCTTTATAAAGTTCTTCATGAATAAGCGCCATGGATATTACGCGGTTTTGGCTTTCCATAAAAGCTTCCAGAACTTCCGAATTCCCAGTACATTCTCGGTTTCTGAACTTTTCAGCCTGTAGATCCAGCAGGGAGGAGATTACCTGCAGGTTATTCTTGATCCTGTGATGAATTTCCTTTTTACGGGCAGTATCAATGTTCGCAAGAAACTTTTCTGTCTCTTTTCTTTCGGTCACATCATAAATCGCACCCTGGTAGAATTCCGGCTTTCCATCCTGTTCCTGAATTTTCTGGTAGATTTCATTAATCCATCTGATTCTTCCGTCCCTGTGCTTTATACGAAATTCAATTTCTTCATAACCGGCTGATGGAGAAATTCGAATCTTTTCTTCTTCTTTGAGAACGAGAGACAGGTCGTCAGGAAAGATTATGTCTTTCCACTTGACCCAGGACATGAACTCATCTTCACTATACCCGGTGATCTCCTCAACAGCGCCATGTAGAAATATAGGAACAAAGTTTTCATCCAGCTGGAAAGCAATCCCATGGAAATTCTGTATGAAAGAGCGGTATTTCCTTTCACTTTCTTGAAGCTGAATTTCTGCAATTTTAGCACTTGTAATATCTTTCAGTACTCCGATAGCCCCGTAATGTTGACCCTCATGATCCGTAAGGCATAATCCGGAGTTATCTATATAAATGCAAGTTCCATCTTTTCGTCTCAACCTTAATTCTTCCTTAAATCTGCCTCCGGTATCTCTCACATTCTGGAATTTTTTGTTCACAGGATTCATATCTACGTGATGGATATTCTTGATCCAGAAATCTTTGCCAAACTTCTGTAATTCTTCGAAACTATATCCTGTGACTTCTTCTATGGCACCTGCCCAGCTATACTTATCTGTTCTTGAATCATATTCATATACCACTTGTCCTGTCTGCTTTGTGACAACCCTGTATCTTTCCTCGCTTTTCCGAAGTTTTTCTTCTGCTTTTTTACTTTTGGTTATATCTCTGGCAATAACTGAGATAGCGGTCAGCTCTCCGGATGAATCATAAACCGGAGAAAGAGTTAGTGAAACATTTATTATCGTACCATCCTTTCTTAACCGTAAAGTCTCATAACTGTGGATTTTATCCCCTTGTTTAATCAGTTCAGCCAATTCTTCTGTTTCTTCAACTAATATGGATGGCTCCAAAATGGATATGGGCTTTGCAAGAACTTCTCTAGCTGAATAACCATAAATTTGCTCTGCACCTTTATTCCAGCTAGTAATGATGCCATCAAGAGATTTGGTTATAATGGCATCGTTTGAATATTCCACGATACTTGCTAAGTTGAGTCTCTTTTCCTCTGCTGTTTTACGCTTGGAACTTTCTATTTGCTCCCATTTTCCTTTCCTTTTGATCAAAGCAAATTGAT
>Ga0183099_1000721_pt1 | contig 22144 bp, 21 predicted proteins | sample Biomet1_FD_127788 | JGI IMG/M metagenome (GOLD analysis project Ga0183099, IMG submission 127788) | Microbial communities from bioreactor (seeded with anoxic lake sediment) at LBNL, California, USA - Biofuel metagenome 1 | ecosystem: Engineered > Bioreactor > Anaerobic > Unclassified ...
GTTCAGGCACTGCTTCCACATACACACACAGCCCGGCGGTTTTCATTTTATAGGAGACGCAAAAAAAACGACACCGTTGGGGTGTCGTTTTTTTTGCTCTTATTTAAAGTCCTTCGGACGTCTTTCGGTGCGTTTGCATTTTGTGCATTCGGCAAAATTCTTTATTTTACCGTTATCTACCGTAGTTTTCATTAAAATTTCACCGCCGCAGTCCGGACAAATGAATTTTTGAGTAGCAACGGTAGTACGCGAGTTTTTACTGGCTCCAGCCATGACCTGCCTCCAAAATCAGTTTTCGTATGTCTGTATATATTACCGATAATTATATGCATTGTCAATAATAAGAACGCTTTCTTACTTGACTAAACGTCAAGGCTTTGTTAATATACACAATAGTTTACTTATTTGGGGGTCTCCTTTGGCTAAGAAACAGACATCTGCAGAAAAAGCATTTAAGCAGAGTGAAGTGCGCCGCATTCACAATAAAGCAATAAAGTCGAAATGCAGAACTTATGCTAAACAGTACATTCTGGCTGTTCAGGGTAAGGATCAGAAGGCTGCTGAGGAAAAATACATTCTTCTTCAGAAAGAACTTGATTCTGCCCGCAGCAAGGGCGTTCTGAAACGGAATGCGGTATCTCGCAAAAAGTCACGTATGATGAAACTTTATAACGTGACTTTTGCTGCAACTGCAGCAAAATAACTTTTCATACGAAAAGTTATTGTTACTTGCAAAAGTCCAGTTGAACGTGATTTTGTCACTTCGGCTGGATTTTGCTTCATCCGTTGTTGGTAGGGATTTTATGTCTTTAAAGAAAATTACTAAATATGACCTTGTAGAATCCATATATCAGAACACGAAATGCGAAAAACGTGTCGTACAGCAGGTTGTTGAAAGTTTCCTTGAAGAAGTAAAAAATTCGCTGGAAAGCGGTTCGACGATAGAACTCCGCGGGTTTGGAACTTTTGAGCCGAGGCTCAGAAAGGGCCGCGTTTCTGCACGGAATCCTAAGACGGGTGAAAAACTTTCTGTGGATCCTCATTATGTTGCAGCGTTCCGTTCCGGTCAGGAACTGAAAAAAGCGCTCTGGGATCTGCAGAATCCTTCCAATGAAAAAAATTAATGACGGTGAATGCAGAAAAACATCCTGCAATTAAATCGTTTCTGATCCAAATACTGCTTGTTATAAGCGGCGCGTTCTTTTTTTCGCTTGCTAATCCCGGTTTTCTCTTTCCAAAAGGTCTCTCTTTGTTCGCATGGTGTATGTACGTGCCTGTACTTTTGTGCGTGCACCGTGCTTCGTACAGAACTGTGTGGCTGTGGGGCGGGATTTACGGGGTCGTTTCTTACGGTTTGTATATTTTCTGGCTTTTTACGTTCAGTACTGTGGCGATGACAGCGGTCAGTTTTAAGTATTTTATACTGTGTTCGCTCCTGTTTATCGCGTTGAAGGCGGCTGACTCGCTCTGCGGGAAAGGGGCGGCATTTGTACAGGGGCTGACATTCTGTGCGTATGAATACATAAAAACGCTCGGGTTTGTCGGATTCAGTTACGGCGTCGCGGGGTATACGCAGTGGAAAAACGTGCTTCTGCTTCAGTCGTCGGCTCTTACGGGCGTATGGGGAATTACTGCGCTTGTTGTTTTTTCTTCAGTGATCGTGTACTGCGTTGTCAGAGACGCACACTGTCCGTTTTCTGCAGGAGCGTTGTGGAAAAGCGTACGGCACCACTGCGCCGGTATGTGCGTATGGACGTTCTGCCTTGCCGCGGCGCTCGTATACGGAGCTGTGGTGCTTAAAACTCGTTTGCCCGGCAGTGGAAAGACGGTGAAAGTGTGCGCTGTGCAGAATAATTCCGATCCATGGAAGGGCGGGGTGGAGGCGTACGAACGCGATACGAAGGAGCTTATGAGACTTACCGATCAGGCTCTGCAGACGGACAGTGATATAAAGCTCGTCGTCTGGCCGGAAACTGCGGTAGTTCCGTCCATCATAATGCAGTATTCCATGCGGAATGACAGAAAACGCTTTGAAATCGTTACGTCAGTGCTGAAATATATAAACCGTCAGTCGGCAGTTTTTGTGATCGGCAATTTCCATTCAGTTGATTCGGGCGGTGAATATTACGACGATTACAACTGCGCGTTCGTTTTTAAGCCCGGCGTGAACGTTATTCCGCCCGAGCCGGAACTGTACGCAAAGATCCATCTTGTTCCGTTCACGGAATCCTTCCCGTACGGCAAGCAGTTCCCGTATGTCTATAAACTGCTGCTTAAGGGTGATACGCACCTGTGGTCGCCGGGAACTGAACGGAAGGTGTTTCATCAGGCGGGACTTTCGTTTTCCGTTCCGATCTGTTTTGAGGATACGTTCGGGGATGACTGCCGGAAATTTGTCCTGAACGGGGCCCGGGCGTTCATCAATATGTCGAACGATGCGTGGTCCGGCAGTCTTGCGTGCCAGAACCAGCACCTTGCAATGGCTGTGTTCCGTTCGGCGGAAAAACCGTATTCCGACGGTCAGAAGTACGGCTTCCGGGCAAAACGTGCATTATCAGTGCTGCAGGGCAGATAACAGCGGAAGCTGAGCCGTTTACCCGCACGTTTGTTACAGGGAACATTCCTGTGACAGAGCCGTCTGCACCTCTGACGCTGTATACCAGAACGGGCGACGTGCTTGGAAAACTGTTCATTATTCTGGCAGCTGCCTGTTTTGCGGTCTGCATCATCTGGAATAAAAAATCAAAATAGAGTAGGATGATCATATATGTCAGAAGATAAAGAGATTGATAAGGTGAATGTCACTGTCTTCGGTCCGGAAACGGAGTTCGACGGACAGCTTGAATTTACGGACAAACTCATAATCACCGGAAAATTCAACGGAAAGATACACGCGACCGGTGATCTTGAAGTGGCAAAAAACGCGGTCTGTACGGTAGACGGGATATCCGCCCGTTCCATCGTTATTTCCGGGTCAGTTCAGGGAAAGCTTGACGCCTCCGAAAGGGTTGAAATATGCAGCGGCAGTACCGTGATCGGTGATGTGACGACTGCGAGAATACGGATCGCGTCAAACGTGAATTTTGAGGGGCAGGTGACGATGATCGATAAAGAACCTGATATCGACCTGTTCTCAGCCGCGTCTGCGGAATACAAAAAAGCCATGACGCTCCATTCGGACGTGATACAGTGATGTTTGAGCCGTATATACCGGGCAGTCTGTGCAGCACGGAATGTGCGTCTGCCTGTTGACATACGGCGGTAAAAGCGGTAATAATTATCGAAGCCTGATAACTGAATCAGGCTTGTTTTTATCCTATTTCAGGTGTGTAAAATCCTTGCAGTTTAATCGGTTTTTTTATAAATAATAATACATGGAGAATTTTTAATGGCACCATTACGCAGGCATCGTTCAAACGATGCATCGGGTGATCAGGAAAAGAAAGGGGAAGAGATGCAGACTGGCCTTGATTTTGAAGTTCAGCCGGAATCATATGAAGCATCTCCGTCTATTTCTGAAGACAGCGAAGAAAACAGTCCCGGAGGGGATCAGCTTGAAACGGCTGAGGGGCAGTCCTCAGCGGACACTGAAGAATCAAACGCCGACGAACAGTCGGAAGAACTGCCGGTACAGAAAGTCGTACGCCCGAAACGACGGGCCGTCATAAAAGTGGACAGAACGCCCGCCGCGCCTGCCGCGGAAAAATCCTGCAGCGGAAGAAAACGCCGTTCAGAGCGGTCGGAACAGCAGAAGTGAAGCAGGAGATGGAAACGGAACAGCGCGATACTGTTTCCGATTACCGTCCGCAGCAGCGGACGAGATGGAACAACAATCAGCAGAATTACCGCCGGGGCGGCGGACGATATACCAATAATAAAAGTTTTAATAATTATTCCAACGGCGACCATTTCGCCGGTCAGGATATGAACCAGATGAACGCTTCACAGGCGGTTCCCGAAAGCGCTGAAGAATACGAATCAAAACCGCGTCTGCTTATAAACGATCTTACGGCGATGGGGATGCCCCAGCTTCGCGAACTTGCAATGAAGTACGGTTTTTCAAACGACGATCTTGCTCCTATGAAAAAACAGGAACTGATATTCGTTATTCTCAAGGCGCATACCGAACACGGCGGTATTATTTTCGCATCCGGCGCGCTCGAGATACTTCCCGACGGCTACGGATTTCTGAGGTCGCCGCAGAACAGCTATCTGCCGGGACCGGACGATATATACATTTCTCCGAGCCAGATCCGGCTGTTCAACCTGAAAACAGGTGATACTATTTACGGCCAGACCCGTTCCCCGAAAGAGGGCGAGCGGTTCTTCGCTCTGCTCCGCATCGAGACGGTAAACTTCGACGAACCGCGCGTTGCTCAGACCCGCATTCCGTTTGAGAATCTGACGCCGCTCTATCCGAACAACAAGCTGCACCTTGAAACTGTGTCTACAGAACTGTCTACACGTATCGTAGATCTGTTCAGTCCGATCGGCAAGGGGCAGCGTCTGCTGATCGTCGCACCTCCGAAAGCCGGTAAAACGATCCTTATGCAGAAGATCGCGAACTCGATTACGCAGAATCACCCTGAAGTATATCTTATCGTGCTTCTTATCGACGAACGCCCCGAGGAAGTGACCGAAATGGAACGTTCCATTAAGGCTGAAGTAATTTCTTCAACGTTCGACGAGCAGGCGACGCGTCACGTTCAGGTTGCGGAAATGGTACTTGAAAAGGCGAAGCGCCTTGTCGAGCATAAGCGCGACGTCGTCATTTTCCTTGATTCGATCACGCGTCTTGCGCGTGCGTACAACCAGACTGTTCCTACGTCCGGAAAAGTTTTGTCCGGTGGCGTTGACAGCAACGCACTCCACAAGCCTAAGCGCTTCTTCGGCGCTGCTCGAAACGTAGAAGAGGGCGGAAGCCTTACGATCATTTCTACCGCGCTCATCGAAACAGGCAGCCGTATGGATGAAGTCATCTTCGAAGAATTCAAGGGTACGGGCAACAGTGAAATTGACCTTGACCGCAAGCTCGCGGAGCGCCGCCTGTTTCCGGCGATCAACATTAAGAAGTCGGGAACGCGTAAGGAAGAACTGCTGCTGTCGGAACACGAACTGCAGAAAATGTGGGTGCTCCGTAAAGTGCTTAATCCTATGGAAGACGCCGATATTCTTGAACTGCTGCTCGATAAAATGCGTAAAACGAAGACAAACGAAGCGTTCCTGGCGTCTATGAACACAGGATCTGCTGCGCTGTAAAAGACCAGTTGCATAAATGCGGAGATTTGTATATACTATTATGGTTGTCATGTTTTGTGGCTGCGCTTAGAGCGTAAACCCGTTCCGTACAGCCGGGCAAAAATGATATAAGGAGTTTTGACATGAGAAAAGATATTCATCCTGAATACAAGATGACGAAGATTACCTGCGTGTGTGGTAATGTTATTGAAACACGTTCAACGGCGTCAAACATCCACGTTGAAATTTGTTCTGCCTGCCATCCGTTTTATACCGGAAAACAGAAGCTTGTAGACACAGCAGGTCGTATCGACCGTTTCAACAGAAGATACGGAATCAAGAGCGAAGAATAATTTCTTTCTGCTTTTGGTACAAAAAAAGAACGCCCGGAAGGGCGTTCTTTTTTATATCCGTCTGTCATACCTGCGTTTTTTAAAACAGTTCTTTCGGTTTTCCTGCGGTTATTTTCCAGCACCGGTGAATTTTCGTTCCCTCGTAGTCTTCGGATATTGTCTCTGCGGTGATGTCTTCGATCCGGACCGAACAGCCGCCTGCTGTCTGTTTTGAAACAACGTCGCTGCTGAACGACAGCCGGTGGCTGTTAGTGGAAAAATACAGCACACCGTTCGACGCGAGCAGCGCAATGCAGCTGTTCACCAGCTGTGCCCAGTCTTTGTTGACATCCAGAAGCGTGTCTGCCATTTTTGAATTGCTGAATGTAGGCGGATCAAGTACGATGATATCGTACACGGCATTTTCTTCTGTTTTCTTTGCAAGAAATTCCTTCACATCCGCCCGGATAAACGAATATTTTTCACTGTCGGAAAAATTATTAAGCGCCATGTTTTCTTCTGCCCATTTCAAATACGTGTTCGACAGGTCAACGGAATCAATATGTTTCGCGCGCCCTTCGGCCGCATATACTGAAAATCCCGCCGTATAACAGTACAGATTGAGCACACGTTTGCCCGAACTTGTTTCCCGCAGCATGCCGCGCAGTATGCGGTGGTCAAAAAAAAGACCGGAATCCAGATAGTCGGAAAGATTGACGCGGAACAGCTGCCCCGTTTCCTGGACTATGCCTGTAAGCGGCGGATGCGCGGGTGCGTCTGTCTTTTTTGCGTACTGACTTCCGCCCTTGTCGTGCCTGCGGGTTTTTACGAGTATGTGAGCTCGGGGGATGCGGACAGCCGCTGCGGCTGCGTCGGCCATTTTTGAGAGCCACTCGTTTTCTTCAGCTTCCGGTTTTTCGTACGGGCGTTCGTAAAGATAGAGCGTCAGGTACTGTCTTTCTGCCGTTTCTGTGTCAACCGCCGGATCGTTGGCGGCGAACCGGGCGTTTACGTCGGCCATGAACCGGGCTGCTTCCGTTTTATCGGAAACTGAATCGGGCAGTAGTTCGTACAGATCTGCTGCGAGCGGGATTTCGGGAATGTCGCGGTCGTAAAGCCGGTAGCATGTGGTCCGGCTGCGCCGTGCCCATTTTCTAAGCGTCTTGTATTTTTTAGAAAGGCGGTTTAAAAACAGTTCTGCCTGATAGTCGTCTTTCGATGTCGGGTTTGTCATAACGCTATCATAATGGAATGCGGCGACTTAGTCGAGTTTTACCGTCTGCGTGTGTGCTGTACAGGATTTACAAAAAAGTATATATTGTAAGAATATGGATTTTACAGAATTTAATTTGAATGAAAACCTGCTCAAAGGACTTTCCTCTGCAGGATACGTAACCTGCACGCCCGTCCAGGAACAGGTGCTCAAGACAGCACTCGACGGCTCAGATCTGTACGTGCAGTCTCAGACCGGAACGGGAAAAACAGCAGCATATCTTGTATCGATACTTCAGGAACTTCTTTCCGAAGAGAAAAATAAGGGCAAAAAAGTGCTCGTCCTTCTTCCTACCCGTGAACTTGCCGTTCAGGTTGAGGAAGAGGCGAAAGTGCTTTCAAGCGGTACCGAATTGAAAACGTTCAGTTTTTACGGCGGAGTCGGTTACGACAAGCAGCTTGACGCGCTTAAGAAAGGCGTTGACATCATCGTTGGTACCCCCGGCCGTATGATCGACCTTGAAGAAGGGGGGCAGCTTGATCTGTCGAACGTCGGCTTTCTTGTTATAGACGAGGCGGACCGTATGTTTGACATGGGATTTTATCCCGACCTGCGCACGCTGGTGAAAGTACTTCCAAAGGCAGAGAACCGTCAGACGATGCTCTTTTCTGCTACGCTCAATTCATACGTAAAGAATCTCGCGTGGGAATACACCCGCGACGCGAAAGAAGTCACTATCGAATCCGACAACATTACGGTGAATCAGATCGATCAGGAACTGTTCCACGTGTCCAGCGACGAAAAAATGAAGCTTCTTATTGGTATTCTTACGAACGAGAAACCTGAGAGCGTGCTGATTTTCTGCAATACGAAACGCTCGTGCGAAGTTATTTCAAAACGTCTTTCGATCAATAATCTTAAAAGTGAATTTATCATCGGAGATCTTCCGCAGGCCAGGCGTCTGCAGGTTCTGAATCTGTTCAAGGAAGGAAAAGTTTCCATTCTTGTTGCAACCGACGTGGCTGCGCGCGGTATCGACGTTGATTCGCTCGCCATGGTCGTGAACTACGATCTTCCGAACGAAGCTGAAAATTATGTGCACCGCATCGGACGCACGGCCCGGGCGGGAAGAACAGGGAAAGCGTACTCGTTCTGCAGCGAGCAGGACGTATACAATCTTCCTGCGATCGAACGCTATATTGAAATGTCAATTCCGGCGAAAGTTGCCGAAGCGTCCCAGATGATGGAAGACAAAAGTTCAGGTATGTACATCCGTACTGAAAACTGGCACGAAGATTATGAGGACGAACACGGCGGCTCACGGAAGGCATACCACGAACGCGACGACGGGCACAGGTCTGCCGCCGGCGGACGCAGACGGGACGACCACCGCCGCGGCGAACGCGACACCCGCGGAAGGCGTGACGACAGACCGGTGAAAGCGGCATACGCTTCGGAACGCGGCGGACAGTCCGGCGCTGCGAACGTACGTCCCAGAGACGCTTACCGTCAGACTCAGCACGTGCGGGAAGACGACACTGCGAAGCTGCAGAACATGTCGTTCGACGAGCGCATGAAACTGTACAAGCAGAAGTATGCAAAATCGGCATCACCGGCTGCAGGAAACGCTGCAAAAAAGACGCCCAGACCTGCCGATACTGCGAAAACGCAGCAGACGTACCGGAAACCGGCACAGGATACCGGAAAACAGACCACGGCGAAACAGTCTGACGGAAATGTGAAGCGGTACGACCCGAACAAAAAAGGGTTAAAGTCGCAGAGTCTGCTGAGCAGGATAAAGTTATTATTTAACGGAAAAAAATAATCAAGAGGTTGCAAATTGATCACTGTAAGCGATGTAAGCCTGAAATTCAGCGAAAAACCGCTTTTTAAAGATGTAAATTTAAAGTTCACACCGGGCAACTGCTACGGTATTATCGGAGCAAACGGTGCCGGGAAATCAACGTTTATAAAAATTCTTTCCGGAGAAATTGAGCACGATGCGGGCACGATCAGCATAACGCCCGGCCAGCGTATGGCAGTACTCAGGCAGGACCACTTCGTGTTCGACAAGTATTCCGTTAAGGAAACGGTCATGATGGGGTATCCTAAGCTTTACGAGTGCGGAAAGGCCCGGGACGAGATATATGCAAAGGCTGATTTTTCGGAAGAGGACGGCATTCGTGCTTCTGAGCTTGAGGCTGAATTCGGCGAACTTGGCGGATACGAAGCGGAAAACCAGATAGAACAGATGCTCTCGGGGCTTGGGCTTGAAGAGGAATATCACGATAGGATGATGGGTGATCTTGACGAAAGCCAGAAAGTCCGCGTGCTCCTTTCACAGGCTATTTTCGGAAATCCCGACGTGCTTCTGCTCGACGAACCGACGAACGGTCTCGACATTGAATCGATTTCGTGGCTGGAAAACTGGCTGCTGGAATTTCCGAACATCGTCATTGTCGTAAGCCATGACCGTCACTTTTTGAATACGGTGTGTACGTATATATGCGATATAGACTTCGGGCGGATCACGCAGTTCACCGGAAACTACGACTTCTGGTATCAGATGAGCCAGATTCTGCAGAAACAGTCGAAGGATCAGGCGAAACGCCGTGAAGATAAAATATCCGACCTGAAAGAGTTTATCCAGCGGTTTGCATCGAACGCGTCCAAGAGCCGGCAGGCTACGAGCCGCAAGAAAGTGCTGGATAAGCTGGAACTGGAACAACTTCCCATTACGAGCCGAAAATTTCCGTACGTGCATTTTACGGAAGACCGTGAAATCGGTAACAACACGCTTGAAGTGAAAAAATTGTGCTGTTCTCAGGACAACATGCAGCTTCTGAAGGACTTTTCTCTTACTGTGAACCGTTCGGAAAAAGTTGCGTTCGTAGGTATTGAACACAGCGCCATTTCTGCGTTTTTCGACATTATAGCAGGCGAGCGTCAGCCTGATTCTGGTGAAGTGTTCTGGGGGCAGACGACGAGCCGTACGTACCTGCCGCGCGACAACAACAAATTTTTTGATTGTGACATGAATATAACCGACTGGCTCAAGCAGTATTCAAAGGAACAGGACGACGCATACGTGCGAGGTTTTCTGGGGCGGATGCTCTTTTCCGGTGATGAATCGCTTAAACCCGTTAAGGTTCTTTCAGGCGGTGAAAAAGTCCGCTGCATGCTCTCTAAGCTCATGCTCCAGAACGCGAACGTGCTCATACTTGACGATCCGACGAATCATCTTGATCTTGAGGCGATTGAAAGCCTTAACGATGCGCTTGTCGATTTTCCCGGCGTTGTGCTGTTCAACAGCCATGACCACGAATTCATATCTTCGATCGCGAACCGCATTGTGGAAATTACGCCGAACGGCGTGATCGACCGTATGATGGGATTCGACGATTACATTCACGACGAATCCGTTTCGGAGCTGCGCGGAAAGCTGTACGAAGGTTCAGGAAAAAAGATAAAATACCGCGTGTAGCGTCATTCTGACGTACGGCGCGCTTTATTTTGCACAATACGCATACGATTATCATCCCGGTACGGTTTATTCCGCTGCCGGGATTTTTTTATTTTAAAACGGCGGCAGTGTTAAAAAAGATTGATTTAAAGTAAATAAAATATAAAATACAATGGAATATATATTGAACATAATATTAAATAAAACTATACTTTCAGCATATAGCATCAAAAACGGTATCAGAAAAGTCTGGACGTGATATGTCCGGGCCGGACGGCCGTTTTCGTATGCGTACGGAGGTTACAAGAGCATGATGAAGAAAATCTTATGCGCCGTGATGTGTGCGGCAGCAGTTTCGGCGCTTTTTGCAGAAGGGGCTGATACACGGTCCCTCGCGGGAAAGCAGGTTACTTCGCTGAATTTGGCTGCGCAGCTTGAAAGTATCACAGACAAGATGGGCAATAATTTGACTACGGGTTCTATAGGCTTTGCATTGGATATGCTCATGACGCCGCAGGAATCGTCCTTTATCGGAATGAATCTGAACGCAGGTATTCAATTTCCGCAGATGATCAATTATCGTCCGGACGGTTACCCTGAATCGATTTCCATTAACAAGTCGTTGTTCTCATATTTTTATCTGATAAATATGAATCTGGGTATGCTCTTTTTTCCCGTGCGCAAAAAGAACGTCTACTTTGGCATAGGGCCGGCATTGTGTATTACCGGAGACTTTGAATCAGCGAATAACTTGGCTTCTATGGTAATGAGGATCGGAGCTGGTTCTGACTTAGACTGCTGCATTCGTATTTCGGGTAACACTATCCTTTCTGTCGGAATGATAGCCGCGGTCAACGTGTATACGATCGATCTGGCGGACAGCAGGAATAACAGCGCCATCGGGTCTGCTTCGGTGACTCCTCACATCGGGATAGGGTATTCGCTCTGAACGTGTGCTGCACGGCGTGAACGGGCGGAGCGAGGCGTTCTTTTTTTACAGGACGTTACTGCTGGAATTTTTTGAGCATATCCGCAAGTATGTCGTGCGCCTGATCGTCGGTGACGGCGGCCTGCTGCTTGTGGTATTCGACGAGATTCGCCGGTATTTCGTCAAGGAACCGCGAAGGGGTGCATTCCATAAGGGTCTGCTGTTTTCTGCGTTTGAGACACGACGTAATAAGCAGTTTGTCGCGCGCACGGGTGATGGCCACGTAGAACAGCCGCCGTTCTTCTTCAACGTTACCGCCGTTTTCTTCTACTGAACGCGCATGCGGTATAAGTCCTTCTTCCGCACCGGCAATAAATACGACAGGGAATTCAAGTCCTTTTGAAGCGTGTATTGTCATAAGATTTACTTTTCCCTTTCCATCGTCGTCGTCCATGTCGTCGCGGCTTAGGAGCGTTATCCGGTTCAGGTATGTGAACAGGTTTGGGTCGTAATTGTCGGGATTGTTTTCCCACGTCTCGATCGACATAATGAGCGTTTCGATATTTTTAAGTTTGAAACGTACGGCTTTCTCGTTTTTCTGGAATTCGCCGATGAGGTAATCCTTGTAATTGATGTCTTCTACGAACTGTCTGATCTTACCCGAAAGTCCGCGGCCTCCGAGGAGTTTTGACCTGTTGCTTTCGATGGTATTTGAAAATTCTTCAAGCGATTCCTTCGATGCCGCGGCAATGATACCCGACGGGTCCTTTATAAGGTACTGGATGCTTTCCCAGAGTGTGCACGCGTTCTGTTTTGCGATTTCATTCATGACTTCGATCGTGCTGCGTCCGATACCTCTTCTCGGGGTGTTGATGATGCGCAGCAGGTTCACGTCGTCGTCGTGATTTGAAATGACGCGGAGGTAGCTGATGATGTCCTTGATCTCCATTCGTTCGTAAAAACTGGTGCCGCCGCTCATCGTGTAGGGAATGTTTGCTTCAAGCAGCGCTTCCTCTATCGCGCGGCTCTGGGTGTTGGCGCGGATAAGGACGCCGAAGTCGTCGTACTTGAGCCTTTCTTCCATGGAAATGCCCTGTATGCTTTCTGCAATAAAACTTGCCTCAGCGGCTTCGTTTTCCGGCATGAATATCTCTATCGGTTTGCCGTTCCCGTTGCCGCTCCACAGTTTCTTGTCTTTCCGGTTCGTGTTATGCGCGATAACGCCGTTAGCGGCTTCCAGAATTGTTTCGGTCGAGCGGTAATTCTGTTCAAGCCTGATCTCCTGTACGCCGGGGAAATCTTTTTCAAACTGTACTATGTTCTGGTAATCGGCTCCGCGCCAGCTGTAGATAGACTGGTCGTCGTCGCCTACGACTGCGACGTTGTCCTGCGCGAGCAGGTGCATCATTTCGTACTGCTGGTGGCTGGTGTCCTGGAATTCGTCGACCATGATGTATTTGTAGCGTTCTTTGTATTTTTCAAGCACGTCGGGATGTTCGTGGAACAGTTTTATGGGCAGCACGATGAGGTCGTCGAAATCTACGGAATTGTAGAGCTTGAGCCCTGTCTGATACGATTCGTACAGACTGCGGTACATGTCGTTCGCGCTTTCCCAGTTTTTGCGGCCGGTTTTTATATTTGAAAACAAACCGCTGATCTTATAAACGTCAAGCGTATCCGCTGTAAATTTAAGTTCGCGCCCGCTTTCCTTGATGAGTGCCGAACGGTCTGTTTCGTCGTAAATTGAAAAATTCTCACGGTAGCCGAGCTTGTCTATATCCGCCCGGAGGACGCGTACTCCGAAGGCATGGAACGTTGACACGGTAAGGTTCTGAAGTTTGCGTTTTGTTAATTCCTTTACGCGGCTTTCCATTTCTTTTGCGGCTTTGTTCGTGAACGTGAGCGCAAGTATCTGGCTCTGCGGAATACCCATGTCGAGCATGTGTGCGATGCGGTAGGTGATGACGCGCGTTTTCCCGCTGCCGGCACCGGCTATGATGAGGATGGGGCCGTCGACCGTCGTTACCGCCCGGAACTGTTCCGGATTCAATTCAGATTTCAGAGTGTTTAAATCAAGAGAAGACATGGGACTGTAACTGTACCATTCTATTGCAATTTGTACAATATTTGCTAAAATGGATACATCCGTTTTCAATTTCAGAAGGTAAATAAAGAGGTGAATTTTATGAATCAGGCTGTCAGTGCGTTTCTTTCAAAACATAATTTTGTCAGACATGTCGATATAGATACGGTTGCAGATGCAATTCTGGACGATATGAACTGCGGGCTCAGAGGGGAAAAAGCTGATCAGGACATGATCCGTACGTGGTCCAATCCGCCGGAAACAGCGGCTGCGGGGAAGAGCGTGATCGTTATCGACGCGGGCGGAACGAATTTCCGCTCATGTCTCGTAACGTTCGACCCGCAGGGCAGGGCGGACATTAGTTTTATGGAAAAAACGAAGATGCCGGGCGTAGAAAAAGAGCTTCCCCGTAAGGAGTTTTTTGATCAGATCGCATCCAATCTTGATCACTTGAAAGATAAAGCTGATTCTATCGGGTTCTGTTTCTCATATCCTATGGAGATTACAGACGACGGCGACGGGATTCTAATTGGATTCTCTAAGGAAGTAAAGGCGCCTGAGGTTGTCGGGTGCCGGATCGGCAAGTGTCTGAAGGACGCCCTCTCTGAACACGGATGGAAAAAAGTGCGCCGCGTTACGCTCATGAACGACACTGTTGCGGCGCTGCTTGCTGGTGCCGCCTGTCCCGATCCGGGAATGAAGTATTCTTCATACATTGGTCTTATACTCGGTACGGGACTGAACGCGGCGTATATCCAGCCTGCATTCACCGGCCGTAAAGCTGAACCGAAACAGATCATTGTCTGTGAATCCGGAAAATTCCGCAGCGTTAACCGTTCCGATTTCGACGTTGCTGTAGACAGCAGAACGGTTAAACCGGGTACGTTTTATATGGAAAAACTGTGTTCGGGGGCATATCTTGGTCCCCAGTCGCTTGAAGCGGTGAAATCTGCGGCGGCTGACGGGCTTTTCAGCGAAAAATGCTGTAACCGTCTGTCAAAACTTGAATCTCTGACACTTATTGAAGCTGATTCGTTCCTGCACGGGCCGTACAATACAAGCTCTGTGCTCGGTGCGGTTATGGCGGAAACGGGGACTGCGGAGGATTATGACCGCCTGTACCAGCTGCTTGACGCTGTCATGGAGCGTTCTGCACGGTATGCCGCAGCGATTCTTACCGCCGCTGTCGTGCAGAGCGGAGAAGGTCGCAACGCTTCGCTGCCTGTCTGCATTCTGTGCAACGGCAGCACGTACTACAAGACGCACTGTATTGACGCGCGTGTCAGGGGATATCTGGAAGAGGTTCTTACAAGGGAGCGCGGTCTGTACTGGGAAATTATTTCGAGAGACAACGATATTACACTCGGAGCCGCTATCGGCGGACTTATAGAACGGAAATAGAATTCAGGTCTGCGGAACTGTAAACACCGGCGGATTTTCTGCCGATGTTTTAAATGATCAATTCTGCGGCGGTGGGGTATAACATATGTCCAGGGGAAAAAGTGTCGGAAAATCAATCGTCCTCTTGCTTCTTATCATAATTCTTGCGCTGGGCGGATTATTGTGGTTTGATTATCTCGGTATAGTACACGTGAAGACTTTTTTTACTCCGCTGTATAAGATCATGGGAAAGACGCCCCAGACGTCTTCCACTGTTTCGTCGGTTAAATTTCTTAACAACGACATAGACCAGGACCGCATAAACAAGCAGCGGGAAGCGCTGGAACTGTATAAAGAAGAGCTTGACAAACGCGACGGGGATCTTTCTACGGCGGAAAAACAGAACGAACAGATTGCAGGGGAACTTGCCGACCGTGAAAAAACACAGGATGAACGTGAAAAAACATTCAACAATGAAGTAAAAAAGTACGATGATAAAGAAGTAAACATCGAACAGATCGCGACGAATCTGAACGGCATGCAGCCGAAAGCGGCTGTGAACATTCTTCTTGCAATGGACGACCAGATGGTCATTGACGTCCTGCGCAAAGTTGAAGAGATTGCAGCGAAAAACGGTACAGCTTCTTTAGGCTCGTACTGGCTTTCCCTGATGCCTGCGGATCGAGCTGCGGAAATACAGCGCAAGATGGTTGTGAAACCGGAAACGCTCGACTAATTCTGCTGCCGGACGATCTTCCTGTTTACACGACTGGAGGATTGTTATGCAGGCAATAACTGTTGCAGTACAGCCGAATTTAGTCTCTGTTGATAAGATCAACGCGATCGCACCGCACAGCAGTACCGCCGTCTCTTCTGAAAGTGAGAAACAGGTTTCTTTCAGCGAACGTGTCGAGCAGGCAAAAAAAGAACAGCCTGCTCAGAAATCGGACAGCGATCAGAGCAGGAACAAAATCGATAAAACGGCAAAAACCGCAGACGACGCTTCCGTAAAGAAAAGCACGTCCGTTAAGGCGGAGGAGATAAAAGATCCTTCCGCAAAAAAAAGCGAGCAGCCAAAAAACACTAAGAACACCGCTGTAAAAGAAACAAAAACTGACGAAAAAGAAAAATCGGTTCAGAAGCAGAAGAAAGGCGATGACAAAAAAACGAAAAAAACTCAGGATGAAGGATATCAGAAAGAACTGGCCTATCTGCAGGGATCTGATCCGGTAAAACGTCCTGACACGCCCGACGCAATACTTGCCCAGGTACAGGAATACAACAGTACTGATTCGGAACAGGCGAAGGTTGGCCTGCAGAAAGCACAGCGTATGTCGGTAGAATCTCCCCGCCAGTTCCTTGAGATGCAGACTTCCGCGAACGCAGCGAAGCACACGGATTCAACTTCCCAGACTGCTCAGCCTGTTTCGTTTGAAAAAGACGGAAAAACGTCTAAGAAAAAAGAATTCGCCCTCGACAAAGACGGAAAGATCATCGTAAAGGATCTGCGCACTGAAGCGGATAAAGGAACTGTAAAAGACGTAAAGGGCGTGCAGAATAAAGCCGTCGTGTCCGTACAAAAAGACGGAGACAACAGTTCGCAGATGACCATGACGCTGCCCGACAACGTGCAGCAGAACATTCTTTCTTCAAGCGATCAGAGCGCTTCGGCCGCGGGGTCAAACTTTCAGGCGATGCTGACAAACCAGATTCAGCAGAACGCTGGAGATTTTGTGAAGGCAGGGTCTATCGTTCTTAAGGATAATAACGTTGGAACTATCAAACTTGTTCTGCATCCGGAGTCACTCGGAAATGTTAAGATAAACCTGCAGCTTTCCGATAAGGTTGTTACCGGTCAAATTACCGTCGCGTCCCAGGAAGCGTACAACGCCTTCAGGGAAAGCGCGGACAGTCTGAAGCAGGCGTTCATACAGAACGGCTTCGATACGTCGGGATTTACGGTATCATACTCGGGAGCGAACACGGGAAACGGGAGCGGAAGCAGTTTCCAGAACGGAAAGGACGAAGAAGGCCGTGCGTATTCGGTTGCTGCGGTCTCCGGCAGTTACGATAACGCGCAGCTGGCGGAAGCGGTTCCCGCGATGGGCGGTACGTACACGACGTCTGCACATTCGCTAAACATCGTGGCATAACAAGCCGAAGTATATAGAGAGGTAGATGATGGACGGAATTAATACCACCATGAACGCAGCCGATAAATTCACTGTAGACAACGATGTGAACGGCTTTAATAAAACACTTGCAGTAAACGGACGTACGGCAGGTCAGGCGCTGGGCAAGGATGACTTTCTCAAACTGCTGCTGACACAGCTGTCGAATCAGGATCCGACGAGTCCGATGGAAAATACTGAATTTATCGCGCAGATGGCGCAGTTCTCTTCCCTCGAGCAGATGACGAATATGAACAGCGAGTTCACGAAAATGGCCACGATGTTCAAAACGTCGGAAGCGTCTTCGGTGATCGGCAAGACGGTCGAACTGAATATCGGCGACACGACGACGAAGGGCGTCGTGGAGGCGGCTACGCGCGAAGACAATCCGCGCGTCATGGTCGGCGGCCGGTTTTATACGATGGACCAGATCAGCTCTATATACGGTAATTAAGAGGGTAACTATATGATGAGATCGCTTTATTCCGGTGTTTCCGGACTTCAGAATCACCAGACACGCATGGATGTCATTGGCAACAACATTTCCAACGTTAATACGGTCGGCTTTAAGCGCGGACGCGTTAATTTTCAGGATATGATTTCACAGCAGCTTTCCGGCGCGGCGCGTCCGACCGAAGAAGTCGGAGGCGTGAACCCGAAGGAAGTCGGACTCGGTATGACGGTTGCCTCTATCGATAATATTTTTACGCAGGGCAACCTTCAGACGACTGGCGTTTCCACCGATCTTGCCATTCAGGGCAACGGTTTTTTCATTCTTAAGGACGGAGATCAGACGTATTATACGCGCAACGGTGATTTCAGTCTTGACAAGAACGGAACGTTCGTTAATCCGGCGAACGGTATGCGCGTTCAGGGATGGATGGCGCAGGATGTGAACGGCGAACAGCTTGTTTCCACCGCCGCGACTCCGACTGATTTGACAATACCCGTAGGGTCTAAAGATCCTGCAAAGGCGACGACTAACGTTAAGTTCCGCTGCAATCTTAATAAAAATACGCCGGAAATCACGCAGAACGCGAACGCCGACGATATTGTTAAAGGAACGTGGGGCACGGAGCAGGAAATATACGACAGCTTCGGCAACAAGCACATGCTTAACGTTTCGTTCCGGAAAGTTGCCGGCACGCCGAACGCGTGGGAAGCGACTGTTCAGGTAGATCCCGACAACGAGGGATATACTCAGACACGCGTAGGACTTAACACTACGGACGGAACGCAGAATACGTTCCGCGTCACGTTCGACAATATGGGGCGTCTTCAGTCTGTTACAGATACAGCCGGTGCGGTTAAAAACGACAATGGTCATATTATGCTCCAGACGTCGTATACCGTACCGGAGGCTAACGCGGATGCCAACGGTAATCCTTACAGGCAGACGCTCGGTATCGATCTGGGAGCTATCGGAAGCATGACTGATACGATCACGCAGGATGCTTCAAAAAGTACGACAAAAGCGTTCTCTCAGGACGGATATCCGCTGGGGTATCTGGACAATTTTAAGATAGATTCGAGCGGCATGATCACGGGCGTGTACAGCAACGGTTCCGTGCGAACGATCGGACAGATCGCGATGGCGTCTTTTACAAACGACCGCGGCCTTGAAAAAGCGGGCGACAACACGTACGTGGAATCGAACAACAGCGGCCAGGCAAACGTTGGAGAGAGCGGTATCGCGGGAAAAGGAAAACTGCTGGCCGGTGCGCTTGAAATGTCGAACGTAGATCTTTCCGAGCAGCTGACGGACATGATCGTGACGCAGCGCGGTTTTCAGTCGAACGCAAAGACAATACAGACTGCCGACACGCTTCTTGAAACAGTACTCAGTCTCAAGAGATAACCGGATAGCGCGGAGCGGAGCCTGACGTAAGTACGGAATGCTCCGCTGAAAAAGCGTACCGGAAAAAACAGAATACAATACAATAAAAAAGACCGCCTTAACCGGCGGTCTTTTTTATGAATTAATAATTACAAGAAACGGACTACATTCTGAACACAGACGAGACCGATCCGGACCAGATGTTGCTGCGCGGATTCCAGCAGGCGTTCACGTTGAACTGTGTGAGAAGAACGTTGAATCCGATCCCGGCAAAAATCTGCGGCTGAAGCTCCGCAAAGTCAAACCCGCCCGAAGCGGTAGTTCCCGACGTGCTGTTCGGATAATCTGTCCCGTTCGCATTTACATTGCTCTTATACTCGTAGCTGTTGTCCGAAGCAACGACTACGGCCCTGAATCCCGCATACGGAATAAAGAACAGCACTTTTTTTGACACCTGAGCCTGAAGGTACAGTATGTTCATGTTAAGGCGTATCCCGACATCTGTCGTGCTCGTGATGACTGCAGGATTGGAATTATACGTACCCGTGTATGTTTTTGACGCTCCGAAACCGTACGACTGCCGGGTATAGATGTAACCGGCGCCGATGGATATTTTCGGAAGGATAACGTTGCCCTCGAGAACCGCGTACCGTACGTCTGCACCTATGGTAAATTCGCTGCCGGATGCGGAAAAATCGGCGTATTTGATATTCTGCACAGAAGCGAACGAGCCGAATACGCCTGCGTCGAACGGAAGTAAAAAACCTCCGATACGCACGTTCACAGAGTATGCGGGAAGCAGAAGCGCGTTCGGAATCGTGAAATTAAAAAAACCCGTACCCTGCATGTCCGAAATGACTGAATCAATGGTATTAGAGACACTGCTTGTGTCTATGACCGTTCCCGAAAGAGAAAAACCGAGTGAAAAGTGCGGGGGAACCGACGGAAAAAGTTTGCCGATATATGCTTCAGGACTAACGTTGAGTTGTGTCGTATTTTCAGTTACATATTCCGCAAGTGATTTTGTCGTGAGTGATAACCCCGCTGCAACCGCGTCTGTCGCCGCATCACCGGACAGCGGCATACTGGAAATCGACGCGGCAAGAATTACTGCCGGAAAAAGAAAGGTTGCTTTTTTCATGAATAGCCTCCACGTCCATTCTACAGGGAATAGAATGAAAAAACAAGAAAAAATCAGGCATTTTACTTTTATCTTCTTGACACAAATGCACTGATACTATATAGTAACACTTACACGCCGCTATAGCTCAGATGGTAGAGCAATGGACTGAAAATCCATGTGTCGTTGGTCCGATTCCAACTGGTGGCAAGCAAGCGCCGGAAGAAATCTTCCCGCGCTTTTTTTATTTTCATCGTACATCGTACACCGCCACTTGTTTGTAACGTATTTTTACCTTATAATGATAGTAATGAACTGGCTTGTTATTGCACACGATGCAGAAAAAACGGAAAAACTGCGAAAAACGCTTTTGTTAAATGATTCACAGGCCGTAGTAACGGTTATGGAATCTGGAAAAAATGCGGCTGATTCGATGCTCCTTCCGATCAGTAAAGCCGATCACTGTGTGACGCTGCTTTCCAGCAGTAAGGAATGTACTCCGGACGTTTCATACATTATAGGATATTTTCTGGGAAGAAAGATTCCCGTGTACACAACGTTCGAATTTTTTCCGTCCGGAAATAAGATCAGCGCGTCCCTGAAATATTTTAAATCAATAGATCTCCTGACCGACCACATCGGCGGTAATTATAAAAAAATCGTCCAAAACCAGCGGCAGCGCGAATCATACGAATATCTTTTTAAAAACGGCTTTCCGTTCACGTCTGCTGCTTTCTCGGCGAACATTGTAAAGGGAAAAATAGACGTGTGCAGAAAATACCTTGAAGCGGGGATGGATGTGAACACCCGCGACGCCGACGGTACTCCGGTGCTGAACGTAGCCATACGGGCAGAGCAGACAGAATGTATTTCATGGCTGCTCGACAGCGGTGCAGATATAAACACCGTTTCTGAAGACCGCGGATATACGCCGCTCATGGACGCCGTCTGGCGTGGTAACGAAGCCGTTGCACAGCTCCTTATCGAAAGGGGTGCAAAAATGAACACGGTGAACAAGGAAGGGCAGACGATGCTCGTTCTCGCAGTAGGAGCAGGACGTGAGAAAATATGCCGGCTTCTGGTTGAAAACGGCGAAGATCCTGACGTGAAGGACTCGATGGGTATGTCTGCGTACGAATACGCGAAACTGTTCAGAAAAAACGGCATCGTCGAGCTGTTGGGAAAATATCATAAATAAAAAAGAGTTGTGAAATGAAACGTACGAATGATGTGATAACGGTAGCTTTTGCTGGCGGCGGAACGGGAGGACATATTTATCCCGGACTCGCCGTAGCCGATGAACTTCGCATGAAGGCTGTCTCAGAAGGAAAAAAATACGCATCTGCTGGATCGGCTGCGATACAGGGATGGACCGGAACATTGTCGAAAAAAACGTAGATGCAGCCGGTATAAAAAGCGCTGATGAATTCTACGGTATTCCGGCCGGAAAACTCAGGCGATATATGTCGGCAAGAAATTTTATCGATATATTCAGGATAGTCGGCGGATTTTTCGTTTCGTTCGCGGTGCTTGCCAAAATAAAGCCGGCCGTGCTTTTCTCAAAAGGTGGCTTTGTGAGCGTGCCTCCGTGCAAGGCTGCGAAACTTCTGGGCATTCCTGTGTACACGCACGAATGCGATTTTACGCCGGGACTTGCAACTCGGCTTAACAGTCCGAGTGCGGAGCATATTCTTCTGACATACAGGGAGACGGAACAGTATATAAAGGCTTCATTCCGGAAAAAAAGTATCGTGACCGGAAATCCTGTGAGACCGGTGTTTTATTCAGCCTCCGCGGAGCGCGGACTGCGCTTTCTCGGTCTTGAACGTAAATCAAAACCTGTGCTTCTTGTGCTCGGCGGCAGTTCAGGAGCGCGGCAGATAAACGAGCTTGTAGGAGAAACGCTTGACTGGCTGTGCAGCAGATATTTTGTCGTGCACCAGACAGGCGCTCAGAATACGGGCAGCGCGCATGCGGAACGGGCTGACTACAGGCCGTATCAGTTTATATATGATGAAATGCCTGACGTTATTGCTGCGGCCGACGTTGTTCTTTCGCGCGCGGGTGCAAATTCCTTATGGGAATGTGCGGTACTCGGAAAACCGCTCGTGCTCGTTCCTTTGTGCGGTTCGGGGACGCGCGGAGATCAGGAAGACAACGCAAAGTATTTTGAAGATCACGGCGCGGCCGTCGTCCTTTCAAGAAATGACGCGGTTCCGGAAAAACTGGAAGCGGCGCTGGAAAAACTTCTGTCGGAAGAAGCGCGGGCGCGGCTCGCGGCCGCAGACAGTAAACTTGCAGGCAGCTCCCGTCCGGCGGAAAAAATCGCGGACCTGCTGTATGCCCGGATAAAAGGATGAATCCGCAATGTTCAATGCT
>Ga0183099_1000722_pt1 | contig 22128 bp, 21 predicted proteins | sample Biomet1_FD_127788 | JGI IMG/M metagenome (GOLD analysis project Ga0183099, IMG submission 127788) | Microbial communities from bioreactor (seeded with anoxic lake sediment) at LBNL, California, USA - Biofuel metagenome 1 | ecosystem: Engineered > Bioreactor > Anaerobic > Unclassified ...
TTCCCACACCCAACATCCTTCATTACCTCCCGCATTGACATCATTTCTCTGTTTTATATTATACAATTACCGAAAATAAAACACAACTGCTTCGGATCATTCTCGATTTTGTTTACCGCCGGATTTTTATCGGCTTCGCCATTCGATGCCGACTTAAACTCATGTATGCTCTTGCCTACGGCCTTGCCGATATCCGGCAGCTTCCCCGGTCCAAAAACAACCAACCCAATGATTAAAATCAAACTCAATTCCGGTATTCCCACACCCAACATCCTTCATTACCTCCCGCATTGACATCATTTCTCTGTTTTATATTATACAATTACCGAAAATAAAACACAACGCTATATAAATTCACCTTATAAAAAAATCGTCTTTGCATAAACAAAGACGATTTAGTCTATACTATTTCTTTTCTTCCGGCTTCGCTGCTGGTTTTTCCTGCGGCGCTGCTGGTTGTTCTTCCGCTTTCACTTCGGTTTTCACAACCGTTGTCGGCGTGTTTTCTCCCGTCAACCCCGAAGTTGCTTTTTTGAATTCATTCAAACTCTTCCCTACGGCCTTGCCGATTTCCGGCAGCTTGCCCGGGCCAAATACAACAAGTCCGATGATTAAAATCAAAACTAATTCCGGTACACCAATTCCAAACATAGAAATCCCTCCATTCGTTTTTAATGTATCCTAAATCTCCAATTTCGTCAACACAAATTATTTTTCACTTTTCCTTCTATAATATAATGCATAAGAAAAAGTTATCTTACGATAATCAGTATTTCCGTTGGCGGACAAAATCGGCGGCCAATGCATAGGCCTCGCGAACATCCTGCGGCAGAGATTCCGGCAAAACCGTGCAGGCCGCTTCAAGGTATTCATCGACTTTAGCCTCAGCATAATCGAGTCCATCCGTTGCCTTAACGATGGCAATCGCCCGCGCAAGCATCTCTGCTGTCATTTCGCGGCAGACAACGATTTTTTCGAGTTCCGCTGCCTGCGGACTCGTTTCGAGCGCCCGAATCACCGGCAACGTCACGATTCCCTGCAATATATCATTGCCGGCCGGCTTGCCGATGGTTTCACTGTCAGCGGTCAAATCCAGCAAATCATCCGTAATCTGAAAGGCCATGCCGATGGCTTTTCCATATGCATACAGTGCCTTGGTTTCCTCCTCGACAAGACCCGCGACAATTCCGCCCATCTCGCAGCAAACCCCTAAGAAATTTGCCGTTTTTTTGGCGATCCGATCATAATATTCAGCTTCATCACGCGATGCCTTGTAAATCTCCTTATTCTGGATGATTTCACCTGCGCTCAGATCGCAAATCAATTCCGCGAGCCGGGTTGTAATCCGCCCATCGTAATTACTGTCTGCGACCAGCGAAAAAGCCTTGGCAAACAGATAATCGCCGCCCAATATGGCCAGTTGATTGCCCCATTTGGCATTTGCCGTAGGTGCCCCGCGGCGCAAACCCGCATTATCGATAACATCATCATGCACCAGCGAAGCCATATGTATCATCTCAATTGCCACGGCCAGCGGCATTGTCTTTTTACTGTCAAACGAAGCAGCGCAGTGCACAGCCAAAAAATAAAGGGCCGGACGCAAGCGCTTGCCGCCTGAACTCACAAGATGCGTTCCAATCTGCGTTATCAAATCCACCGGCGAGTGCACGGTATCCACCATGGCCTCTTCCAGTGCCGCTAAATCCTGCTTTATCAAATCAAACATTTTGTTTTCCGACAAATTCATCACCTACAAGCTAAATATCTTAACCTACTAAGTTTACTACAACCCATGTCATTTAGCAAACAAAGCACCGGATTTTTTCTCATCGCTCAGAATTTGTCGGCCAATGCAGTATCCCTCTTAAAAATTAACTTTATACTGACCGGAGACATGGCGTTCGATTCCCATATCCTCTTTGCTGAAGCCCAAAGCAAAGCCGATGAGCTGCTGCAAATGAAGCACCGGCAGTTCAGCATCCGAAAGCGTTGCCGTGCGGCCTTCTTCTTCGTACATGTCCAGCTGCATCTGGCAGAGCGGACACGGCGTTACGATCATCTTCGCTCCGGCATTGGCCGCATTGTCAACAATCTTCCCGGTCACTTTCAGTACATCGTGTTCCGCCGTAAAGAAGGCGTGGAAACCGCAGCACTTCAGTTTGTAATCGAACTCGACAGGTTCTGCCCCCAGCAGGCGCAGCAGTTTTTCCATCGACTGCGGGTTGCGGCCGTCTTCGTGATTCATCACCTTAGGCGGACGCAAGAGATGGCAGCCATAAAAAGGCGCAACCTTCGTGCCGTTGAGCTTCTGCTTGATTTTTCCGGCAAGCAACTCCGGGTGAGCATCGAGTACCCAGAGGAAATGGGTGATTTCCGACTTGCCCTCATAGGCATAAGGATGTCCGGCCTTCTTTAAGATATCATTGACTTTGTCGCGCAGCTCTTTGTCTTCATCGAGTCTTGCTTTTGCCTGTCTGAGCTGCAAGGTGCAGGTATTGCATACCGTCATGATCGGCAAGCCCATGTGCTCTGCTATCGATATGTTGCGGGCATTAACCGCCAAAGCGGCTAAATCATTTACGCCCTGGGCATGCGACGCACCACAGCAGGTCCAGTTCGGAATTTCCACAAGTTCAATCCCCAGAGCTTCCGTGACTTTCTTCATGGATGTATATGCTTCAGCTGCCGCGCCTTTCAGCACGCAGCCTGGAAAAAATGCATATTTCATTTATTTGTCCTCCTTTTCAGCAATGTCAATAAGCTGCCGGATCTGATGGATTTCCTTGTTTTCCGGTATTTTTTCAAACATATTGAGTTTGCCTACTTTCATTAAACGGTAAGCTGTCGGCACGCGCAGCGCCGCCGAGAAAATCCCTTCACTCTGCACAGCCAGCTTGCTTTCGTCGAGCAGGCCTTTCGTATAGATGTCATTATAAATCGCTTTCGCGTGATTGGCACCAACCGAGCCATCGCTGGCCAGGGCAATCGATGCCGCCTTGAGTTTTTCAATGGCACCTGCCGGATCGAGATCTTTCGGGCATTTCGCCGTGCACTCCTGGCAGTTCAGACATTTCCAAAGGCCCGCCTGAACAACCGCCCGCAAATGATCTGCCGGACTGCGATCGCGCGAATCAGCAGTGATCTTGGCTGCCTTGACGAAAATAAACGGATCCAGAAAATCCTTTTCATTCAAGGCGCTTTTATTGCATTCGGATACGCAGGAACCGCATAAAATGCAGCCGGCATATTTTTTGTATTTGTCAAAATCCTCAATGGACTGTTTGCAGCCTTTTTCCGGGCTGAAGGCAGCTTTCGGTTCAACCACCGGATCAATTTTTTTCATTTTTTCGTATTTCGGATCCCAGTCCACGATGAGGTCGCGGATCACGCGGAAATTTCCCAGCGGCTTTACAACAAGCGTATTGGTCTTGTAGCGATTTACCAGACTTTCCAGCAAAACTTCGCAGGCCAGTTCCGCATTGTCATTGACGCGGACGGCACAAGCACCGCATATGCTCGAACGGCAGGAAGAAGTAAAAGACAAGGTCGGATCCTGTTTCGCTTTTATCTCATTGAAGCCTTCCAAAATCGTCATGCCCTTTTTGAGTTCCACTTTGTATTCCTGTATCCAGTTTTTTTCATCGACAAAGCGATGAATCTGCAACGTAATTATCATCATCAATACTTCCTTTCCTGCGGTGGATATTTCGTAATGACAACATCCTTATATTCCGTTCTGTATGTATCGCCGTCTTTGAATACCAAGGTGTGCTTGAGGAAATTCTTATCATCGCGCAGCGGGTAATCCTTGCGCGAATGGCCGCCGCGGCTTTCTTTGCGGGCAATGGCCCCGAGAACGATCGCCTTGGAAACTTCGAGCAGATTTCCGACTTCGATATAATTCATAAAGGCTGTATTGTAGGTGTGCGAGGCATCACCGACGACACAGTTCTGATACTGTGCCCGCAGCTTGTCAATTTCAACAGCCGCTTCCTGCAGTTGTTTTTCATCACGGTAGACACCGGCTTTATACCACATGGTTTCCGCCATTTTATCGCGAATTTCCACAACGGACGGACCGGAGGTCCTTTGCGTTGCTTCCGCAAATTTTTCCTGCCATTTTGTCCGGGCGGCCTGCAATTCTTCTTTGCTGCCCGTATAGCTTGCATTCTTTTTGACGTAATCGGCAGCGCCATTGCCGGCTGTGCGGCCAAATACTAAAACTTCACTGAGGGAGTTGGCCCCTAAGCGGTTGGCCCCGTGTACGGATATGCACGAGCATTCGCCGGCGGCGAAGATGCCCGGAATACGGGTAGCTGTCGTCTTAAAGTCCGTCACTTCGATCCCGCCCATGGAATAATGACAAGAGCAGCGGATCGGCACTGGCTGCGTTGCGATATCGACACCTTCAAAGCGCTTCGACAGATCATATACTTGGCCCAAGCGTTCCAGCAAGATATCCTTCGGAATATGGCGGAAATCCATATATACAGCTGCATGCAGCCCTTCACCAATGCCACGGCCTTCATTGATTTCTGTTTCAATAGCGCGAGCTACGATATCGCGTGTCGCCAGTTCCATCTGCTTTGGCGCATATTTTTGCATAAAGCGCTCATTGTTCTTATTGAGCAAGTATGCCCCTTCACTGCGGCTGGATTCCGAAAGCAGTACGCCATTGCTGGCCAACCCCGTCGGATGGAACTGCACCATTTCCGGATCCTTGAACGGAATCCCGATGCGCAGCGCAGCCGCAATGCCGTCACCTGTCGAACTGTACGGATTCGTCGTGCGAATCCAATAAGCCCGGCCATAACCGCCCGTAGCGATAATTACGCTTTTTGCCGGAATCGAAATCAGATTGCCACTGCGCATATCGATGGCCACAACCCCACTGAACTTGTTGTCATTGGCAACGATTTCCAAAAGCTGGCATTCAGAAATGAATTCCACGTTATGTGCCAAGCACTGTTCAAACAGCGCATGCACCATCGCATGACCGGAACTGTCCGCATAATACGCTGCCCGAGCATGTGAACTGCCGCCCATCTTGCGCTGATGGAAGGAACCATCCTTCTGGCGGTTGTACGGATACCCCATATAATCCATTTCATAAATGGTTTTGCCGGCCATTTCCGTGAAATATTCCACCGCATCCTGATCGCACAGGTAATCGGCACCTTTGACGGTATCAAAAGCATGGGATTCGACGGTATCTTCCGGATCGGTTACGCCCGTACAGCCATTCATGCCGCCCTGCGCCATTGTCGAAGCCGAGCGCGTCGGTACCATTTTGGTCATAATGGCAACCCGCAGGTTTTTCTGCTTGGCCACCTCAAGTGCTGCCCGCATACCAGCTCCGCCGCTGCCGATGATCAGTACATCATACGTCACATTGCCTTCACGTACATCGAGCGGTATATTTTTGCCTTCCCACTTAAAATATGTACCGGCGGCCAGTGCAGCCCCTACAGCTACCCCACCTTTAATAAAGGTACGCCTTGAAATTTCTTTTGACATTTTCAGCCCTCCAAATCAAAAACTACAATTATGTTATTATAATCTCATGATAGTCCGTTTTCCATGATAACATGTTATCCCACCGTTTTCAATATATTCAAATATATGCATTATTTATAGGTACCATAAATAAAAAATAAGATAGGCATATCCAATGATAAACAATTCATTGGATATGCCTATCTTATCATAGCATTTCTTTCGTCACGCGAATGAATTCCACAGCTGCCTTCGACGGCTGTACATGCTTCGAATATGCCATCACCAAATGCCGTGGCTCGGTGTATTCCTTCAAGGAAAAATACAGCGGATTTTTCGCCAGACGGCTGTATAACGCCAACGTGTCTGTGACCAGGGTGACGCCCATACCGCAGGCTACCAAAGCTTGTGCGGATACCAGACTGCCCGATTCCAGAATGACCTTGGGCCTTACCTTGGTTTGCTCGCATAAACGCAAAAAGGTTTCACGCATCTTGCGCTTATGCTTCATGACAATAAAATCATCCCCCGCCAGATCATGGAACGAAATCGCCGGAAACGGCGGTTTTTGCAATTCTCCGGCAAATTGCCGGCTGATCGGATGCTCTGCCGGCAAGGCCACCAAAATATTTTCATCAACCAGTGGTTCATAACAAAGTTCCTGGCGCTTCAGCGGCAAATAGAGAAAGGACATATCCGTCCCCCCCTCGGCGGCATAATCCTGCAATTCCTGTACCGTGCCTTCAACCAAGGTAATATCAATGCCGGGAAATTGCTGCTTGAATTTCGGTAAAACCTGCGTCAGCAGATAAGCTGTCCGCGAATAAGAGGTGCCAATTCGCAATTGGCCGCATTTGAGTTCGGACATATCCTCAATCTGACGCAAGAGATCCTGGCGCACCCGCAGAATCTGTTTGGCCCGTTCGACATAAAGACTCCCGGCATACGTCAACGTCAGCGGATTTGTCCGGCGGTCAAAAAGCTCTGTTCCCAGTTCATTTTCCACTCTTTTGATGCACTGACTCAGCGACGGCTGCGTAACATAAAGTTTTTTGGCGGCCTGGGAAAAAGTTCGCTCCTCCGCTACCTGTAAAATGTAGGCTAATTCTCGTTCATCAATCATTTCATTGTCCTCTTCGCCGAAAATTCCGAAAGCATCCATCCGCTTTCCCAAAACTCTCATCTACTTAACAGTATAGCGAATAACCGGGCTGCTTTGCAACTGTATTTATTTCAGCCGGGCTTCGAGCAGTCCTTCCCGGCGCCCCGCTACAATCTGACGGCGATACAGGATGTATTCTACGGCGTTAACGCAAAAAAACAACAAGGCGACATACAGGCAGCGATTTCCCAAAGAAAAGAATATCACGCCACAAAACAACGTCGATACAATTGCCGTGAAAAGCCGGAAGCCGCGCAACAAAACAACGCCCGCCAAGGATGCCAGCAGATAGACCGCCACAAATACGGTATTTGCATAAAGGATCAGTTCTTCCAAGGGCAAAGCAATTGCATAACACAAAAGCAGCGTTCCGGCCACCACGCCATAGCAAACCGCCATAGCCCGCACCGGCACATTATGTCGATTCGTCAGCTGCAGTCCAGCTGGCAAATCCCCAGTAAGGCTCATCGCATGCAGCATCTTGGAAAAGCTGACCATATACAAGTTCACAGAAGCCAGACAGGTAAAAAAAGCCATAACCGCAACAAAGATTTCCCCTGGTCCGCCAAACAAGCGGGCAAACAGATAAACCATATAGTTTGCATTCAGCGCCGGCGTTCCATAAGCATGGTATCGCAAGACGATAACGCCAAGCAGCAGGCAGATGCCGCCAACAATCGCTATGCTGCTAAAGATCGTCAAGGGAAAATCCCGCTTCACATTTTTAAAGCTTTCCGACAGATGCGCCACGGCCTCAATGCCAACAAAACACCAAAACAGAAGCCCCATGGCCGACAACAACGGGGAAATATTTTCAAAAGGCAGAACCAGCGGCAAAGGCTGGAACAAATCCGCGGCCCAAAATGCCCGGCCGATCAAGGTGGTCAGTATAGCCAGAATTACCATGGTAATGAGACTCTGTATCCGGCTCATAAACTGCAGCCCATAGCGATTGCTGAAAAACAACAAACCCAAAGTCACGAGTTCAATCACCAAAATCCCCGCTGTCCCCAATTGCCAGATTGACCCAAGATAAGCGGCTCCCGTGATGATGATGATCGGCGGTCCCATCGGCAGCGCCGACAAAAAGAGCCAGGACGTAAAGCGCTCCAAGCGCTCACCAAAGGCCTGCTGGATAAAAAAAGCCGTGCCCCCCTCGTTTGGATAGCGTGTTCCCAAGCTGCTGAAGCAAAATGCCACCGGCAGAACGCAAAACATGATGACGATCCAGGCAAAAATAGATTGTTCCCCCAGCATTGATGCCGCCATTGCCGGCACGACGAAAATACTGGAGCCAAGCAAGGTGGATACCAAAAGGCCAATCCCCTGACACAACGTTAATTTTTGATTTGACTTCATTGAAAAAGCACCTCACTATTAAACCTTACTTTTGTTTGTTTTACAAAAGCAATAATTTAAATAAAACTGTAAATAAACTATATCACTTTATTTTATAAACTTCAATAGTATTTATGCCTTTTAATTAAAGATGGGTGTATCTTTCCCAAACAGCCCTTTGCCGCCGGCAAGCCCTCGATGATCCGATGATATTTCCGCAAAAAAATAGAGGCTTGCGCCTCTACCTTGTTTTCATTTTTTATATTCTGCTGCCAGCTGCTTGAACAACGGCAAGGAACGGCGAATGGTATCCGTCTTTATGCAGTACGAAGCCCGAAAATGCCCGGGACAGCCAAAATCACTGCCGGGAACGAGCAACAGATCATATTGCTGTGCCTTTTCACAAAAAGCCTTATCATCGGCTTCCAACGATTTAGGAAACAGATAAAATGCCCCCTGGGGCTTAACGCATTCGAAACCGGCATCAATAAGTCCATTGTAGAGAAGCTCGCCATTTTCCTGATACGTCCTGATATCCGATGGTTTGCCCGCACAACGGGCCACCACCTTCTGAAACAGCGATGGCGCATTTACATGCGTCAACACGCGGGCCGCACCGGCAATCGCGCCGTAAACCATGGAAAAATCAGCAATTGCATCGGGAACGACGATATAGCCGATGCGTTCCCCTGGCAGCGAAAAGGATTTGCTGTAAGAATAACAGACCAAGGTATCCGCATAGTATTTCGTAAGATATGGCACTTCGACATTGTCATAGGCGATTTCACGATAAGGCTCATCGGAAATCAGGAGGATCGGGTGGCCGAACTGCAGCGATTTTTCGCGGAGCACAGCCGACAATTTTTGAATCGTCGCTTCGGAATAGACGACCCCGCTCGGATTGTTCGGCGAATTGACGATAATTGCTTTTGTGTGCGCATTGATGCATTTGACGAATTCAGCAAAATTAATCTGAAAATCTTCCGGTTGGGCTGGAACAACGATTAATTTCGCGCCGGTCGCTTCAACAAAGCACTGATATTCCGGAAAAAATGGGGCAAACGCAACAAATTCGTCGCCGGGTTCGCTGAGCGCCTTGAAGCAAACGGTTATGGCGGCAGCGGCTCCAGCTGTCATGAAAAGGTTTTTGCCGGCAAAGTTCGTTCCAAAGCGCGCATTGATGCTGCGGGCCAAAGTCTCCCGAACTTCCGGAATTCCTGGTGCTACGGTATAACCGTGCACAGCGCAGGGATCTTCTTCCTGCAGTATATCGATAATCGCCTGTTTGATGAATTCCGGAGCCGGAACGTTTGGATTGCCCAAACTGAAATCATATATATTTTCTTCACCAACAAGCGCCGCACGCTGACGCCCGTATTCAAAAATCGTCCGAATCGTTGATTTTTTACTGCCTAATTCATACATTTTTTCTGCTATCATCTTTATCATCCTCTGCATCATTTTCAAACAATTGTATTCCCAAAACATTACATTATTACATTTTATCATCTATACAGCATTTAAACCAGTAGTTCATGTTACTTTTTAGCAATAAAAAATAAGAAGCCGCTGTCCGGCAAATGACAGCGGCTTCCTCCTACCTGTATTCAATTTTGGCTGTCCGACAACAGCGTTCAGCGCAACGGCACGTTTTCAGTGAAATAACGCATGCTCGTTTTTTTCCATTCCTTGACACTAAAGAGCATTGCCCGATTTGTCAATTGATTTTCCGCAGCAAGCTTCGCCGCAATCGCCTCACACTCTTCTCTGCTGTGGCCATGAATCATCGTATAGACATTATACGGCCAGTCCGGCATTGTATTGCGATCATAGCAATGTGAAACAGCCGGACTTTCCGCCATTTTGGCGGCTATTTCCGCCAAACGATTGGCGGGAACTTCCCAGGCACAGAGCACGTTAGCCGCAAACCCAACTTCGCGGTGGCGCAGAACTGCACCCATCTTGCGGATCTGGCCGTTTTCCTTATAGCCCTGCAGCCGCTTCAGCAGTTCCAATTCTGTTACGCCAATGCGTTCGGCTATTTCCTTATAAGGCTCAGCCACCAAGGGGAATTCATCCTGCATGGCCCTGATTATCTTTTTATCCACTGCGTCCATCATTTTCACCTACTTCAGATCAAACTGTACATTGATCTTGTATTTTTTATTGGATACCAGACTGATCAAAGCCTCCACGCCAGGCAAAGCTCTGACCTCAGCTAAAATCGCAGCCTGCAATAAAAGATCCGGCGTCAGCAGGGTAAACCACAGATTATAACGGCCTTCCCGCTCATAATTATGGGTAACCCCGGGATAACTGTTGATGCATTCAGCTGTCTGTTCCATATACCCGGGCTTTACTTTTACAGCAACCAGGGTTCCCTTATAACCAAGCTTATCCGAATTAAAAAACGGCCCGATCCGCCGCAGATAACCCTCTTCTTTGAGCTTTTGCAGCCGCTCAATGACAACATTTTCTTCCGTTCCCAGTAGTTTTGCCAAATCAGCAAACGGCCGCCGGCTGATTGGCAGCTTGGTCTGCAAAATATTCAACAGCTGTTTATCGAATGGTGTCACGCGATCACGCTCCTCTTTCTTCTTCCGCACTCCAATTATACATAAGGGTGAATTACCCAACCCTTAAGGTTGCATAATTCACCCTTATGTCTGTATCCTTATTGTACCAAAGCAGAGGCTATGACGTCAAGCAATTCTGAACGCCCTTCATTTTTTAAAGACGAATACGGCAGAACATCAATTTCTGTTATGCCAAACTTCTTTTTTATGCCGGCAATGCTCTTCTGCAAGGCGGTCTTGCTGAGCTTGTCCGCCTTCGTCGCAACGATAAGCACCGGCACATCATGCTCCACAAGCCAATGAAACATGTCAATATCAGATGGCATCGGTTCATGGCGGCTGTCCACCAGCTGGCAGACAAACTGCAGCTGCTCCGACTTGATCAAATATTCATCGATAAATTTAGCCCAGCGCTTACGATTTTCCTGCCCGGTTTTTGCATAGCCGTAGCCCGGCAAATCGACGAGATAGAAGTCCGTACGCCCTTCCTGCCCTTCGATTTTCGCGCCGAGTTCATAAAAATTGATCGTCTGCGTCTTTCCCGGCTGGCGGCTGACTCTGGCTAGGCCGCGCACCCGCGTCAACGAGTTGATCAGGGAGGATTTGCCGACATTTGATCGGCCCATGAAGACAATTTCCTTCATTTTGGCTTCCGGATATTGGTCGCACCGAACAGCGGACGCAATATACTTGCCTTGCGTAATAATTACATTTTCCTTCATTTATTTCACCAACGCGCAGTCTAAAACTTCATCCATGTTTTCGACTGGCACGAATTCCATTTTCTCTTTAATCTGCGGCGCAATATCTTCAATATCGCGCTCATTTTCCTTTGGCAGGATGATCGTGCGAATGCCTTCCCGATAAGCTGCCAGCACCTTTTCCTTGAGTCCGCCGATGGGGAGAACCCGTCCTCGCAAAGTGACCTCGCCTGTCATGGCAAGATCGCTGCGGACTTTCTTATTGGTCAATGCCGATACCATAGCCGTTACCATCGTAATCCCAGCGGAAGGGCCATCTTTGGGTATCGCCCCTTCCGGCAAGTGAATATGGATATCCTGCTTTTCATAAAACTCTTCATCAATTTCCAGTTCCTTGGCCCGGCTGCGGATGTAGCTGAGCCCCGCCTGTGCCGATTCCTGCATGACATCGCCGAGCTGCCCAGTCAGGATCAATTTCCCCTTGCCGCGGAGCACCGTCGCTTCCGTAGGCAGAATGTCGCCACCGACTTCCGTCCAAGCCATGCCAGTACAAACCCCGACTTCCGGTTCCTTTTCGGCTTTTGTATGGAGAAATTTCGCTTTGCCCAAAAAGTCCGTGAAATTCGTGGGGGTAACATGGACGGATTTGCGTCCATGTTCGACGATCTGCCGAGCCGCCTTGCGGCAAACTTTGGCAATCGTGCGTTCCAATTCGCGCACGCCAGCTTCGCGGGTATAGCCGGTGATGATCTTCGCCAGCGCTCCCGGGCGGAACTGTAATTGCCCCGCCTTTAAACCATTGACCTCGCGCTGCTTATGCACCAGATACCGTTCAGCAATCTGCAATTTCTCTTCTTCCGTATAGCTCGGCAGATTGATGATCTCCATACGGTCGCGCAGCGGCCGCGGAATATTCCCCAAATTATTCGCCGTGACAATCCATAAAACCTTCGATAAATCAAAGGGCAATTCCACATAGTGATCGCTGAACGTATTGTTCTGTTCGGGATCAAGCACCTCCAAAAGCGCCGCCGACGGATCGCCGCGGAAATCACCGCTCATTTTATCGATCTCGTCGAGTAAAAACACCGGATTCTGGGAACCGGCACTCTTGATCCCTTCAATAATGCGCCCCGGCAAAGCGCCCACATAGGTGCGGCGATGGCCGCGGATCTCCGCTTCATCCCGGACCCCGCCCAGGGAAGCGCGGACAAATTTGCGGCCGATAGCCTTAGCGACGGAAGTGGCCAGCGAAGTCTTGCCGACCCCCGGCGGCCCGACCAGGCAGATAATCGGCCCACTCATCGTATGGGATAACTTGCGAATTGCTAGATATTCCAAAATGCGTTCCTTAACCTTTTCCAGTCCATAGTGATCCTCATTCAGCGTTTTTTCCGCCAGCTTCAGATCCAGTTTGTCTTCTGTGGTATCCTGCCAAGGCAGGGATATCAGCCAGTCCACATAGGTCCGGATTACGCCGGTTTCTGCCGACATGCTGGGCATCTTTTCCAAGCGGCTGAGTTCCTTATTGATTCGCTCCGCCACCGCCTCAGGATAATTCCCTGCGGCCAGTTTTTCGCGGTATTCTTCAATTTCCGAAATTTTATCATCTTTATCGCCGAGTTCTTTTTGAATGGCCTTGATCTGTTCGCGCAAATAATAGTCCTTTTGCAGCTTTTCCATCTGCTTGCGGACGCGCATGCTGATCTTGTGTTCGATTTCCATGACTTCCATTTCCCGAACCAATATGCCATAAAGCTTTTCCAAGCGTTCCTTGACATCGAGCATTGACAAAAGTTCCTGCCGGTCTTCAAGTTTCAGATTCAAATGACTGGCAATCAAATCGCAAAGCCGACCGGCATCTTCAATGAGCACGACCGAAACCAAAGTTTCCGGCGGTATTTTCTTGCTCAGGCGAACCCATTCCTCAAACTGATGGACAACAGCCCGCAGCAGAGCTTCCCGTTCCAAAGACTCATCGCCGGTCTCATCGTATTCTTCGACCTCGACTTCAACATATTTTTCCAAAACACTATACTGCTTAATCCGCCCGCGGTGCAGGCCTTCAACCAGCACCCGCAGCGTGCCCCCCGGCATTTTCAGCAGCTGCTTTACCTCAGCTACCGTCCCGATCTCAAAAACATCAGCCTGCTGCGGCTGATCAACCGCGGCATCTTTCTGCGCGCTCAGCATGATCAAGCGGTCCTGAACCATAGCTTCTTCTAAAGCAGCAATGGATTGGTCTCGTCCGACATCCAAATGAATAATCGTATAGGGAAAAACCATCAGACCGCGCAAAGGCAGCAAGGGGAATTTTCGTACTCCAACCATAAATATTCCTCCCTCTTCTGATTCAACTTGTTATGTAACATAAATGTGGTAAAATATTATCTTTCGCAAAAAATAATCGTTCGTCCCATTTAATAGTATTCTAACTCCAAAAATAAAATCCTGTCAGCACTTCACAAAAAAGAGACGCTGTAATATACAACGCCTCTTTTACAGCCAATCAAGCTGAAGCTTCACTGTCCAAAGCTTTCTTGGCCTTCTTCTTGTCAAACGTCAAGATTGGATCTTTCTTTTCTGCAACAACGTCCTTCGTGACTTTACAAGATGCTACATCCTTGCGCGAAGGCACTTCATACATGACATTGCGCATGATCGCTTCAATGATCGAGCGCAAACCACGCGCCCCGGTCTTGCGTTTCAAAGCCTCGCGGGCTATGAGCGTCAGGGCCTCCTTGTCAAATTCCAGCTTCACATCGTCCATTTCCATGAACTTTTGATACTGCTTAACCAATGCATTCTTTGGCTCTACCAAAATGCTGACCAGAGCTTCTTCCGTAAGCGCCTCCAGTGTCACAATAACCGGGAGACGCCCAACGAACTCCGGAATCAGGCCATTCTTCAGCAGATCCTCCGGAAGTACACGGCTGAGAACTTCACCGATATTGCGCTCCTGACGGCTTTCGACATTCGCACCAAAGCCCAGATTTTTTTCGCCCAAACGGCCTTCGATGATCTTCTCGATACCGTCAAAAGCTCCTCCGCAGATGAAGAGAATATTCGTCGTATCAATCTGGATGAGTTCCTGATGCGGATGCTTGCGCCCGCCCTGCGGCGGAACACTGGCAACCGTACCTTCCAAGATCTTCAAAAGAGCCTGCTGCACACCTTCACCGGAAACATCACGCGTAATCGATGGGTTTTCCGACTTACGGGCAATCTTATCGATTTCATCGATATAAATGATCCCCTTTTCAGCTTTCTCCACATCGTAATCCGCTGCCTGAATGAGTTTAAGCAAAATATTTTCGACATCTTCACCGACATAGCCGGCTTCGGTAAGCGAGGTAGCATCGGCAATAGCGAACGGCACGTTCAATATCTTCGCCAAGGTCTGCGCCAGCAGAGTTTTGCCGCTGCCAGTAGGCCCAAGCATCAGAATATTGGATTTCTGCAGTTCAATATCATTGCCCTTCGTGCCGGTGTTGATGCGCTTATAATGATTATAAACAGCAACCGCCAAAGACTTCTTTGCCTCATCCTGACCGATGACGTACTGATCCAAAATCGCCTTGATATCCTTCGGTTTCGGGACATCCTTCAGTTCAACTTCAACATCATCACTGAATTCTTCTTCAATTATTTCATTGCATAATTCAATACACTCATCACAAATGTATACGCCGGGACCGGCAACTAACTTTCTCACCTGATCCTGCGATTTACCGCAAAACGAGCATTTCAGCTGACCTTTTTCATCCCCAAACTTCAACATGGTATCACCTCTCAGTCAAGAGTTTCGGATTTTTTAATTGGACGCGCAATTACCTCATCAATCAGGCCATAAGCCTTGGCTTCTTGAGCCGACATAAAGTTATCGCGTTCTGTATCTAACTGCACTTTTTCCCGATCCTGCCCCGTATGGCGAACCAAAATATCATTGCCGACTTCGCGCAAGCGCAGAATTTCTCTGGCTTGAATCTGGATATCGGTCGACTGCCCCTGAGCGCCGCCCAACGGCTGATGAATCATGATGCGGGCTAAAGGCAAAGCGAAACGCTTGCCTTTTGTCCCGGCTGTTAAAAGCAAGGACCCCATACTCGCGGCCTGTCCGATGCAGATCGTCGAGACGTCCGGCTTAATGTACTGCATTGTATCATATATAGCCAGTCCGGCAGTCACAACGCCGCCAGGGCTGTTGATATACAAGTGGATATCCTTATCGGGATCTTCCGATTCCAAGAAAAGCAATTGGGCAACAACGACATTTGCCACGTTATCATCAATCGGACCGCCAATAAAGACAATACGGTCTTTCAATAAGCGTGAATAAATATCGTAGGCTCTTTCCCCTCTGTTGGAACGTTCCACTACCATTGGCACGTAATTCATAAGATCACCCCAAATAGAAGCAAGACTTATTCAGCGATGTTGTCAATAACAACCTGTGCGGCTTTTTTGCGCATAATGGTTGCTGCTAAATCGCCAATGCGGCCCTGTTCCATAATAATTTTTTGTACCTGTGCTGCTGTTGTACCGTAAGCTTGCGCCATGCCTTCTACTTCGGTCTGCAGATCAGCCGGTTCAACTTTAAGTTCTTCCGCTTTCGCGATTTCTTCCAACATCAAATCTGTTTTTACATTTTCCGTAGCTGTTTCGCGATAATTTTCCTTCATAGCGGCAATATCGGTATTGGCATACTGCAGATACTGTTCGAGCTTCATGCCGCGATTTTCCAAGCTAATGGACAATTCTTCAATCATGTGGCCAATACGGTTTTCTACCATAACAGCCGGAACATCGACCGTAATGTTTTCCGTAGCCTGTTTGATTGCTGCAGATTTTCTATCGTTTTCTGCTTTTGTTTCAGCAGTTTTTACTAATTTTTCCTTAATATCCGCTTTGAGCGCTTCCACCGTATCAAAAGAACTCGCCTTTTTAGCAAATTCATCATCGAGTGCCGGCATTTCCTTGCGCTTAATGCTGTGCACGGTGCATTTGAACACAGCCGGTTTGCCAGCAAGGTTTTCTGCATGATATTCTTCCGGGAAGCTTACCTTTACATCTCGTTCTTCGCCAATTTTAGCGCCGATGAGCTGTTCTTCAAAGCCCGGAATAAAGCTGTGGGAGCCGATCTGCAGCGGATAGTCTTTGCCTTCGCCGCCGTCAAAGGCAACATCATCAACAAAGCCTTTGAAATCAATCGTCGTGAAATCGCCGTCAGCTACCGCCGCGCCTTCTTCGACGTCTACCATATTAGCATGATTATCCTGCAGGCGTTTAATCTGCGCATCGACTTCTTCTTCTTTGACTTCAACCGTTGTTTTTTCTACCTTCAAGCCCTTGTATTCGCCCAAAGTCACTTCCGGTTTTGCAGTGACTGTGGCCTTAAACACCAAGTCCTTGCCTTCTTCCAATGTCACAACATCAATCTGCGGACGGCTTACCGGTTCGATTTTCTGTTCATTGAAAGCATTTTGGAGCGCGTTCGGCGCGATTAAATCAAATGCTTCATCTAAAATAGCCTCTTTACCAAGACGCTGTTCCACGATTTTGCGCGGCGCTTTGCCTTTGCGAAATCCCGGAATATTAACTTTGTTGACAAGTTTCGTAAATGCCTTATTGATCGCCTTTTTCATGTCTACTTCTGGCACTTCAATTTCCAGCACGACTTGGTGGTTGTCTATTTTTTCTGCAGTAACTTTCATTGTATGAAATGACCTCCTATTGTGTTCCTATGATTATTTTAGCTGGCTTACCCGAACCATTTCGCACTACTTAATATAGCCGCAATCCTAATATGCCATACAATGCATAATACCATAAATACCCTACAAAAACAAGTCAGGTATACGCACAAAAAAACCTGGCGCTCGATAGCAACCAGGAATGCATTTTGAAATGGAGCGGAAAACGAGGCTCGAACTCGCGACCCCCACCTTGGCAAGGTCGGTGCTCTACCAACTGAGCTATTCCCGCATGAAATTCACAACAAATATTATTATATTGGTTTCCCTATTTTGTCAAGGGGAAAATCATCCACCCAACAAGTGCCTAAACAACGGCTGCGCCAGCAGGCAAAAAGGATTTTTTAGTTTCGCAAACTATGCTATAATGTACAGTAATATGTTTGCAGTGATTTATAGAATTGCTGTCATCACAACAATAAAGGATGTGTATTTTTCTTGGACAGTCCCGACGCGGGTATAATTCCCCTATTAACTTTACTCTTTATTTTTATGCATGGTTTTTTTGCCGTAACAGAAACAGCGATTACCGAAGCGCGCAAGAGCAAACTGGAAAAACTGGCCGATGATGGCAACGAACGGGCACTGGCTGCAATCGCCATCATTGACGAACCGGAAAGATTTCTCTTGGTCGTACAAATCGGCATTACCTTGATGAGCATCTTAATCGGCGTGTTAGCCGGCATCGGCATCGCCCCTCTTTTGGCCGACAAGCTGTCAGAAACGGCGATACTGGTTCCCTATGCCGCCAGCATATCACTGCTGGGAAGCATTCTGTTCATCACCTGCCTAAATCTCCTATTGGGTGAATTCCTGCCAAAAAAAATGGCTTTACAACATCCGGAAACGCATTTGATCCGTTTCCTCATTATATTAAAACGCTTGGAATGGCTCATGCGGCCTTTTATCGCCCTGCTTTCCTTTTCCGCCAATGCCCTGCTCACTCTATTTGGCATCGCTCCGCATGTAGAGGACAACGTAACCGAAGATGAAGTTAAAGATCTCATCGAGCAGGGTACAGAAGAAGGCACTTTTGAAAAAGCCGAGCAGGATATGGTCGACCGCATTTTTCACATGAGCGATCAGACCGCCTATTCCTTGATGACCCCTCGCACACAGATGTTTTGGCTGGATTTGGAAGATTCGCCGGCACATAATCTATTGCTCATCCGGGAAAACCCCGATACCGTTTTTCCGGTCGGCCGGGATAATCTCGATGACTTTGCTGGTGTCATCTACGCCAAGGATCTGCTAAATGCTGCCATTGATGACAAAATTCATGATTTCACACCGTATATCCGCAAACCAATGTTTCTGCCGCGTTCAATGGAAACCTTCCGCGTTCTCGAAAAATTTCGTGAATCCGGCATTCACGAAGCGGTTGTCCTCGATGAATACGGCGGCGTCGTCGGCTTCATCACCCTGCGCGACATCGTAAATGAAATCATCGGCGATATCGCCGACAACAGCGATCCGGAACCCATCCAAATCACACCGCGCGATGAAAACTCTTGGCTTGTTGACGGCCTTTACGACATCGATGATTTTAAGGAAAAATTTGATCTCGATAAGCTGCCCGCCGAAGACAGAGCGCATTATCAGACCATGGGCGGCTTTCTGACTTCCTATTTCGGCTATATTCCCAAAGTCGCTGAAAAATGCCAGTGGAATGACTTCATCTTTGAGATCGTTGATATGGACAGAGCCCGCATCGATAAAATCATCGTTACCCGCAAAGGTAAAGAAGCGGCAGACTCCGTCGAGCCCTCAGCCGCTGACAACCTAGAAAAAACGTCCTGAGATACTTCATGATTTTGGGGAAAATAAAAGAGCTGCACCTAATTAGGGCGCAGCTCTTTTTGCTCTGGAAAATAACCGGATCATCTTCTCCACTCAATTGTCTGCATGGCGGGGATTGTGCATGACAATCTCAATTGCTTTCGCCAGTTCCTGTACAATCGCCATCGTGTATTCCTGCGTGCATAACGTCAGCCGCGTATACGTATCGCCTTTATCCGTCGCTACGTATTTCGGCGGCAAATGATTTAAGGCCAGTATACAGATATCCCGGCGACATTTTTCACAGGTACAAGCTTCGGGATATTTTCCCAGCACACCATCCATATTATCTAAAACAAATTTTTCCATACAGTTCTTTACTTCCATGCAAGTTTCCTCTCATTCCTTTGAATTGAACGCCTTTGCCTCACTGTATCGGTATATCTGTTTATTATACTATAAATCGCACAGCATATCACTAGGAAAATATGCCTCTAAAATCTCTCAACGCACAAAGCAGGGCTTTAGGAGCAGCGTGAGAAAAAACAAGCCAGCCGATACGACGACAATGGTCGCTCCGGTTGCCATATTACAATAATACGAGACTATCAAGCCGGCCAAACCTGAAAACAGAGCAATGGCAACAGACAGGATATGATACTGCTTGACATTGTTCGTGACATTGCGGGCAGCAGCTGCCGGTAACACGAGCATGGAGTTGATGATTAAGAGACCAACCCACTGGATGCTGATCGCAACAATAACGGCCAGCACTGCCGCAAAAAACATTTCAATCCACATCGTCTTAATGCCGCGGCTGGCGGCAAACGATGTATTGATACTGATGACGAGCAGCCGGTTAAAAATCAGGCCCCAAACCGCAAAAACCAATACGAACACCAGTAGCAGCGCTCCCAGTTCCGTCGGCGTAATGCTCAGCAAATCCCCAATCAGATAGGCAGAAAATTTATTGAAACCACCGCCATAAGACATCAGCATCAGGCCCATAGCAATAGCCGTCGAAGAAAACACCCCGATGATGGTATCGGTCGACGTACTGCTCTTGCCCTTGATATAAGTGATGAACAGGGAAAACACGATGGAAAACACAACCAGCGACAGCAGAGGCTGGACGCCCCCCAGCAAAACCCCGATAGCCAGACCCGTAAAGGCTCCATGCCCCAGTGAATCCGAAAAAAACGCCATGCGATTGCTTACGACCATCGTACTCAGCAAGCCGAACAGCGGTGTCACCAGCAAAATCGCCAAAAAAGCATTTTTCATAAAGACATGATCCAGCCACTGAAACGGCAGAATCCAGGCTAAGGCAGCATAAATGCTCTCGATCATTTGGCCGTCACACTCCCCTCTGGCACCCTATTGACGAGCATGCCAAAAATCTTCCGGGTTCGCTCATCCCGGAACACGGCTTCCGGTGTTCCGCTGCAGACAACTTCTTTATTCAGCAAAACCACATGATCCGCATGTTTTGCTACCAGATTCAAATCATGCGAAACCAGAATAATCGCCATATCCTCCTGGGCTCTCAAATCCGCAACGATATCATAAAACAACTCCAGGCCGTTTTGGTCGACGCCTGAAACCGGTTCATCCAAAAGCAGAAGATCCGGCTGCGGCTGCAAGGCCAATGCTAAGAGAACTCTTTGCAATTCTCCGCCCGACAGGGCGCCGAGCCGCCGGTCGATCAAATGTTCCGCCTTGACGCGCTTCAGTCCCCGCATGATCTGCTCGCGCAGCTTTCCCGCCCGGCAAAGCCAAACCGGCCGGTTCGTAAGACAGGCCATAAATATATCCAGGACGCTGGTCGGCGAGCTCACGTCAAAGCGAAGATACTGCGGCACATAGCCGATAATCGGTGCACCTGTATGCTTACCTTTTGCATCCACATAATGCAGTTTTCCCGTGTGCCTGACCTCGCCGAGGATCGCCTTCAACAGCGTGCTCTTGCCGGCACCATTCGGGCCGATCAAAGCGGTCAGCTGGCCGCAGTGCACATGGATATTCACTGCGCTGAAGATTTCCGCCTTGCCTATCTTTACACCAAAGTCCTCTATTTTCGTACAGCATAACTTTGAACAATCCTCACTGTTTAAAGTGCCATGATGCATCGTTTTTTTTATCACAAACAACAACCTCTCTACAACTTCTTTTCACTCTGCTGGCATTCACGGCATATTCCGTAAAACTCAAAGGTATGCCCGGTTATGCAGAAGCCTTTTTCTTCCGCAGCAACGATATATTCTTCCTTTACCGGACAGATATCGATGCATTCCGTTTTGCCGCACTGCGTGCAAACGAGATGGTGATGATGCTCCCCCGGCACAATGAACTCATAGACATTGCCCGTGTGGCGATGGATTTCATGCACGATCCCCAAGTCAGCCAACAGCGTCAAATTGCGATAAATCGTGTCCAAAGAAACATCCGGCTGCATTTTTTTCACGCATTCCAGCACCTGCTGCGCTGTGGAAAAACGGCCTGCAGCCAGCAATGCCTGCATAACCGCCCGGCGCTGCGGCGTTATCTTATAACCTTTTTCCCTTAACAATAACAGACCTTGTTCCATTTTTTCACTTCCTAAATCGTAATATTCGTATATAGGTATATTAACACATTTAGCCAGAGGAAACAAACAGAGGCAACCTGTGGCAGGCTGCCTCTGTTTGTTTCCTCATGTACGCTTTTATAAAACAACGCCTCCGGCCTTTTACACCAGAAAGCTACTGCTGGTCTTCGCCAAGGCTTTTTCCCGATAGCGCTTTAACACCAGAATTTTCTTCGCCATCAATCCGGCAAACTCACGCACTGCTGCAAAATCCGCTTCATTGGGATGCACAGCGGCTGAAGCCCAGCGCTCTTTATTCGCTTCCGAAGGGCCATGCGGATCATCCGCCGCGCTTCCATGGCGCTTTGCCAGAAGGACCGGATTGATTTTCCCCTGGCAGCCAAAGGTGCCAAGCACTTCGCAGTCCTTTCCGAGCAAATATGCCGCCCGGGCAAATGCGGTAACCGCATGCTCGCTCTTTGGCATCGTGCCATGCGTTTCAAACAGGATCACCTGTTTGCCTGTGATATGCGGCAGAAACTGCTGCATCAGCATATCCGGGCCGCCAAGCTTCAGCCAATAGCCAGCAGCAACGATCCCATAATTCGCTAGTTCGCCTGCCGGATCCTTGATGTCCTTGATATTTTTGCAAACGGAGCCCGGCGGTGCCCCATGGCGCTTTGCCAGAAGGACCGGATTGATTTTCCCCTGGCAGCCAAAGGTGCCAAGCACTTCGCAGTCCTTTCCGAGCAAATAT
>Ga0183099_1000724_pt1 | contig 22101 bp, 16 predicted proteins | sample Biomet1_FD_127788 | JGI IMG/M metagenome (GOLD analysis project Ga0183099, IMG submission 127788) | Microbial communities from bioreactor (seeded with anoxic lake sediment) at LBNL, California, USA - Biofuel metagenome 1 | ecosystem: Engineered > Bioreactor > Anaerobic > Unclassified ...
CCTTTGGCTTCGCCGAGCCCACGGGCGTCCCAGCCGATGTTGTCTCCTGGAAGAGCCTGCGGAATTTCTTCGTGGTGCATCTCAATGGATTTAACTTCACCGGCTGCTCCGCCTGGCATGAAGACGACCTTATCACCCTTCTTCATGATGCCGGTTTCGACTCTGCCTACAGGGACAGTTCCAATACCGGAAATTGTGTATGCATCTTCCACAGGAACCCTGAGGGGCAAGTTGGACGGCTTGCTGGGTTCCTTGAGGTTGTTAAGTGACTCCATCATGGTCGTGCCCTTGTACCAGGGAGTATTCTCACTGTGCTTAACAACGTTGTCACCGTAGAATGCAGAGGTAGGAACAAAGGGAATATCGCTTGGCTTATACCCGATCATCTTAAGGATACCGGATACCTGCTCGACGACTTCCTTATATCTGTCTTCGCTGTACTCTACTGCATCCATCTTGTTGATTGCAACAATAAGCTGGGTGATGCCAAGGGTTCTGGAAAGGAAAATGTGTTCCTTAGTCTGAGCCATTACGCCATCAGGGGCTGCGACAACAAGGACAGCAGCGTCAGCCTGAGAAGCGCCTGTGATCATGTTCTTTACGAAGTCACGGTGGCCTGGGCAGTCTACGACTGTGAAGTAGTACTTATCTGTATCGAATCTCTTGTGAGCGATGTCAATTGTTATACCTCTTTCACGCTCTTCCTTAAGAGAGTCCATAACCCATGCGAAGGCGAAGGATTCCTTGCCCTTCTGCTTTGCTTCTTCTCTAAACTTTTCGATGACGTGTGGAGCTATAGCTCCTGCATCGAACATTAAGCGTCCTACAAATGTTGATTTTCCATGGTCAATGTGACCAATTACTGCTAAATTCAGGTGCGGTTTATCTGCTGCCATGTCATAATTCTCCTGTAATTCTGGATGAGTTTCATTCGTATATCAAATATTTACTATATTAAGATTAGGGCGGATCTCAATATTGATTCACTATTCTATATTCTTTTGTCCTATCAATATTGTCAGTTTTCCCTTTCCGGACTCCTTCTTGAACCGCCACTCTGTAAATTTCCAGTGATCTGGACTGCTTTTTCCCAATATAGGCATACCTTAACTTAAAGCTTTTCGGTTGGCCGTATTCCCGAACCGATAGGGATTCTCTTCCCTTCCAGATCAGTCGGGTGCTCTTTTCTATCCTGTCTGAGGATAGTTATATCCTTATAATTATTAAGGGAAAAGCGGAAAATTCCGCTTACATTGAAAGGTAGTCAGTAAATTTGGGCAAATCTCTCTTCAAGCCTTTTCTCTCTCGGATCTGGCCCACTACTTCAGTCTGGATGCTGGATGGCACGATATCGAAGCCTCCGAATTCCGTGCTCCACATAGCACGTCCCTCGGTTGCAGATCTGATTTCGCCTGCAAATCCGAACATTTCAGCTACAGGCACCCTGGCCTCAATAATTGCCAGGTCTCCCTCCGTGGTCATGTTAAGAATAACTCCACGGCGGCCCTGCAGTTCCTTTGTTGCACCGCCCATTGTGAGCTGGGGCACCTGGATAAAGACCTTCTGATAAGGTTCGAGCAGGCTGTCCTCTGCCATAAGCATTCCGGCCTGGATGGCCTGCCTTGCAGCAGGAATGACCTGAGCAGGACCTCTGTGAATTGCATCTTCGTGAAGCTTTGCATCTACAAGCACGCATTTCACATTTGCCACGGGTTCTCTCGTGAGAGGGCCTGCCTTCATGACTTCTTCAAACCCATCAAGTACCAGTTCCATTGTCTCATTAAGGTACTGGATACCCTTGGTCATATCAATGAAGATATTGGAATTGTATATGCCGGCAATACCCTTTGCTTCTTCTTTTCCCATTCCGAGTTCCATGAGCTTTTGCCTGCGTTCAAGTTCAGGCAGATTCATGCTGATATCGCCGGACTTGATCTGGCTGACAATCTCGGTGTCAAGGGGTTCCACAAAGATATAGAACCTGTTGTGCCTGTTCGGGGATTTTCCTTCCATAGGTTCAATCTTTTTCTTGATGGTTTCCCTGTAGACCACAATAGGTTTGCTTGTGGTGATTTCCACATTCTTGTCTCTCTCGATCCTGTGGGCGATGACTTCCAGGTGAAGTTCTCCCATCCCTGCCATCAGATGTTCCCCGGTTTCCTCATCAAGGGTAATTTGAAGCGTCGGATCTTCCTTTGCAACCTGCCTGAGAACCTCGATCAGCTTTGGCAGATCTTTGGTATGCTTGGCTTCCACAGCCACAGTCACCACAGGTTCGCTTACGTGCCTGATGCTTTCGAAGGGCGTCATGCCTTCAAGGGTTGTAACGGTAGACCCGACAATTGCGTCTTTTAAGCCAGTGATTGCTGCAATATTTCCTGCAGGGATTTTTTCCACTTCGAGCCTTTCAGGGCCCATGAATATGCCCACCTGCTGGACTCTGCTCTTCTTTGCGGTACCGGATGTGTAAACTTCCATTCCACGGGTAAAAGATCCGCTGAACAGCCTTCCGGTTGCGACTTCTCCTGCATGAGGATCTATGGAAATGTCCGTTACCATGAAAGCAAGGTCACCGGCTGCATCTGCACTGGCCATTGATTTGCCAATTTCAGAGTTAGCATCTCCGTGCCATATGGCAGGGACCCTACCCTTCTGGGCGACAAGTGGGTCTGGCAGGAACCTGATGACCATATCAAGGACAGTTGCATGAAGGGGACACTTTTCTGCCAGGGACTTCATGTCTTCGGCTTTACAGTAATCATATACGTCCTTAAAGGAGACCCCGGTCTTCTGCATCATAGGCACACTGATTGCCCAGTTATAAAGGGCGGAGCCAAATGCCACGGTTCCGGCTGCTGCATCTACTTTCCAGCCTGCCTTGAACTTCTCAGGGTTCATATTCTTAATGAGCTTGTTCACGTGGTCAATTACTTTGCCAAGGCGAACCTGCATCTCCTGAGAATCTACCTGCAGCTCGTTGATCAGTCTGTCTACCTTGTTAACGAAGAGCACAGGTCTAACATGCTCTCTAAGGGCTTGCCTGAGTACGGTCTCGGTCTGAGGCATCGTGCCTTCGACTGCATCCACGACAACGACTGCCCCATCCACAGCTCTCATGGCACGGGTAACGTCTCCACCAAAGTCAACGTGCCCGGGGGTGTCAATAAGATTGATCAGGTAGTCTTCATTTTTGTAAGTGTGAACCATGGAAACATTGGAGGCATCGATTGTGATACCTCTTGCCTGTTCCTCTTCGTCGGAGTCCATGAATAATTGTCTGCCCGCAAGTTCCTTGGAAATCATGCCGGCGCCAGCTAACAGGTTGTCCGATAATGTAGTCTTTCCATGGTCAATGTGCGCAACGATCCCGATATTTCTAATTTTTGTCGGTTCATTCATGAGCGTCGTTACGCGCTCGACCATCTTCTTCCTTCGTCCCATGCTAATACCTTTTAAACAAATGTGACTAGTTTATTATAACTTATTAAATCGGGGCAACCCGCATAAGCGATTAGCGTGCTGCCTTTGCAACTCTTTCCTTTGCATCCTTCCTGTTAATAGCGAAGGATTTCGTATCACGGTTTGCAGCACCTATAAGTTCGGTTGCTAGGCATTCTGCAACAGAGCGCTTGGATTTGAAGGCTGAGCTTTTAGTTCCCATGCTAATGTAGCGCAGAGCAGTGTCAACACGCCTCTGGGGTGCAGTGTCTACTGCCTTTGGCACGGAGATCCCTCCGTATTTAAGCCTGACCACTTCTTCCCTGGGACCTGCATTGGCAATAGCATCCACAAGCACCTGGACAGGATTCTGCTGGGTTTTCCTGTTCACGATGTCGAAAGCTTCTTCAACTGCGCGAAGGGTGACCTGCTTCTTTCCGCTGTTAATCTCTGTCCTCATCAGATTATTTGCAAGGCGTTCCACGATGGAAATTTCGGATTTGTTAAACTGCTGCCTGGCATGCTTTCCGCTGCTGTGGGGCACAATAACAGGAGTAAGGCCGACATAGCGCTTAATCCCGAGGTCTCGAACTTCAACTTCTGTGGGATCCCATTTGCCGAATATTTTCAAGAAAATCATCTCCTTGGCTTTTCTAATCTGCCAATGACCATCTGGTTCAGACAGACGTTATTTACGGCAATCACTTTGAAGCGTACGCCCGGAATATCACCCATAGCACCGCCCTTACGGCCTCCAATCCTTTCTACGGTTACTTCATCGTGTTCATCGATGAAATTCACTGCACCGTCCCCTGGACAGAAAGCAGTTACCTGACGCCCGTTTTTGATGAGCTGGATTCTTACGCATTTGCGGATAGCTGAGTTTGGCTGCTTGGCTTCAACTCCTACTTTTTCTAATACGATACCCCGACCCTGCGGCGCACCACCTAGCGGATCGGCTTTCACATTCAGCCCAAGAACTCGCCTGCCGTAGTATGTATCTTTCCAGCGGGCATTCTTCCTGGTCTGTATGAGAATATTAGCTGCATATTTTCCTTTAGCCATTGTTAATTTCTCCAAGTTAAAAATTGATCTCAGTTTTCTAGAGGCATACTGGATGCCAGATTGTCCTTCAACGCCGGATTAATGGATCAACGTAAATTAAGGTAGATTACTGCAGGATCACATCTTCTATATTGTGATGGCGACGGGCAAGTATCTTTACTTTTTCAATATTCTTCCCGTTGCGACCTATGGCAAGCCCCTTCTCTTTATTGGGTACCTCTACATAAGCTAATCGCTTGCCATTTTTGTTTATAATGTTTACCGAACTGACGGACACAGGTCCGAAGGCGTTCTTCAGGAAGGTGACAGGGTCATCTGAATATTCCACAAGTTCTATGGGTTTGTCCAGGGTCTTTTTAACACGGTTTATATTCTCCCCATTTTTGCCTATAGCAAGTCCCATATCTCCCTGTTTTACGACATATACGAGCCTTTCCTCTTCAGGAATACAGTCGAGAATTTTGGCCCGTGTCATATTTTCAAATAACGCAATGTGCTGGATACTTTCTGCAGTAAGTCTTATTTCACCCAAGACGTTGCCAACTCCTTCTATCAAACTGTAGCTGCCAGGATATCGGATTCCCCTACCTCGAGAATTGCCATGGCTGCAATTGTAAAAGGCTTACCGCATACGGGTCCGAGTTCTACACTTGTGCCTTCGTATTCCAGGACAGGTACATTTGTTGCCTGAACTTTCTTTTTAATGTCTTCGGGGCAGTTTGATGCCAGGACCACCATTTTTGCAGAGCCATCTGCAGCTGCACCCACGGTCCGGTTGGCTCCAACGATTACTTTTCCTGTTTTCACAGCCTTAATAAGAGATTTATCAACATTGATCTTCATTTTCATCAACTCTGTCTCAAATGAGCTCGTCTACTCGATCGCTTTTTTAATAAAGATTTTCCAAGCTCGGTAAATATATGGTACTCTAAATACCTGATGCCTTATATCTATTTTCTGGTTATGAGCCTCGCGGACTCAAGTTTTTGCAACAGGATTCTCTAAGTTTCATAAAGGTAATGTATACCTGATCTGGACTGGTCTTCTATCAGGCTACACATTTAAATAATTATAGGTCGAGTTCAGGTTTTTGCCCTGAAACCTTCACTCTTCTGCTGCTTCTGCTGCTGCTTCTGCTGCTTCTACTACTGCTTCTTCTATTTCCTCTTTTTTTCTAGTTATAAGGTGCACGTCCCCGGTACCCATGCGGATAGGCTGGCCGACAATAATGTTTTCCGTGACACCCTGAAGGTGATCCACATCCCCGCGCATCCCTGCATCCAGCAGGTGATTTACCGTCACTTCGAAAGCTGCACGGGCAAATACACTTGCCTTTTCACCTGAAATTCCGTGCCTTCCAATCTGTTTTACTTCTCCATCACAGGTCATGAGATCGGCCACAAGCATAATATGCCGGATATCCACAGTAAGACCCTGTTCGCGCAAGGTATCTGTCGCTTCCTTAATAATTGCATTTCTTGCAGCTTCGATTCCAAGCACTTCATAAATTTCGTTGATATTATTTGTGCTTGTCCTTGTCCTGTCCACGCCTTCGAACTGAAGCACTTCACGCAGGGCTGAACCTTCAGTGTATAGGGTATATTCTTCCCCTTCCTTGCGGACCACTACCCGTTTGATTCCTTCTATCCCTTTCAGGGTGACGTTATGGATGCTTTTTGCAAGTTGGAGAAGCTCCCTGTAAGAAGGCTCTCCTGGGACAATGATAATCTGATTATCTATATCTGGAGAAATGGTAACCATTACGTTCAGTTCTTCGTTGAACTTTTCCTTTACCTGATCTATAGTAATGTTCCTGCCTTCCATCGCCTTTTCATGCAAGTCAATTATCAATTTCATCTGGGAAAGATCAGTGGTCACATCAGCAATGTGGTCGATTTTCGTTGCTTCTATTTCCCAGGCAAGGGTTCTTGTCTTTTCCCTGTCGTAAGCATAATCTTCAGGATTCTCTTTAGAAAGGGCAATTGTCATCATAGGAGTGCTCGGAATTTTTCGAGCATCTACAATTTCGATAAGACGGGGCAGGCCAAGAGTAACGTTAATCTCGGCCACACCAGCGTAGTGGAAGGTACGCATCGTCATCTGGGTACCCGGCTCCCCGATAGACTGGGCCGCAACCACACCGGCAGCATCACAGGGCTCAATGCATGAGGTCTGATACTCTTCCATTGCCATTTCTATAATCTCTTCCATTTCCTTCTTGCTTACTCCGGCTTTGATAACATCTTCCTTGAGAGCATTAAGAATATTCGAAGGAAAAGGCAGATCCTTTATCATGCTATCGATTGTAGCTTCACTGATACTCATCAGGCCACCTCCTTGTTCACCACAGAACGGACAATTCTGTGGATAGTATCGGGTTTGCTGAAATCACTTTTTGTAGGGTTGATCCCATCTTCTCCGTACTTGAACTGTACGAGCACGCCTCTGGTATCCCTGACTGTAAGGTCATACTGGACTTCCAGATCCTGAAGGGCGTTGACAAGTCTCCTCTGCAGGTACCCTGATTGCGATGTCCTGACTGCAGTGTCCACAAGACCTTCCCTACCACCGATTGCGTGGAAGAAATATTCGGTCGGGTTCAATCCGCTCTTGTAGCTTGCCTTCACGAATCCGTGGGCATCCGAACCAAGGTCTCCCTTCTCGAAATGGGGCAGTGTCCTACCTGCATATCCTCTGCGGATGCGTTCACCACGCACGGCCTGCTGACCAACACAAGCTGCCATCTGAGTAAGATTCAGGATGGAACCTCTGGCCCCTGAGCGGGCCATGATAACTGCCGAGTTTTCAAGCCCCATATGGCTGTCTGCTATGCCACCGGTCTCGTCCCTTGCCTTTCCGAGCTTTTGCATGATGCTCATTTCGATTGTCTCATCAAGGGTTCTTCCAGGAAGAGGTTCAAGCTCCTTATTCTGATAAGACTTGATGAGGTTCTGCACAGCATCTTCAGCTTTGCCGAGGACTTCATTGATCTGGATTCTGGCTTCTTTCGGAATATCTTCATCAGCTATTCCGAAACTCAGGCCTGTCCGCATGATAGCCCTAACTGCAAGCATGGTCATATCATCTATAAAGCGGGCTCCGTCCGCAGGACCTATCTCCTTGATAATGCGATCCTGGATCTTTCCTTTGAATGCTCCGATAGCCGCCTCGTCTATTGTGCCCATGATAAGCTGTCCATCCCGGATTACCACATAGGCATCGTTCGGGCACTCTTCTTTTTTACAGGTGTCACAGTGCGAGCAGACCTGGGCTGAAAACTGTGTATTCAGGGCTTTGGGCAGGATCTGGCTGAAAATCTGTTTTCCTGTCCAGTACGGCTTTCCATCGGGATCGTACCCTGCAGGGATAGGCAAGGTTCGGACACTGCTCTTTCGGAGCATATCGTAAGCGTCGTCGCTGGAGATGTGATTTTCAAAACGCGTCAGCAGGAAAAGCCCTGAAATATGGTCGTGGATCCCGCCTATAATAGGACCACCGAAACGAGGGGAAAGAATGTTTTCCTGAACCTGCATGAGGATCTTTGCCTCAGCCCTGGACTCTTCGGTCTGAAGGGCATGCATATTCATCTCGTCCCCGTCAAAGTCAGCGTTATATGGAGGACATACAGCAGGATTCAGCCTGAAGGTCTTATTCGGGAGTACCTTAACAGAATGAGCCATGATACTCATTTTGTGCAGAGACGGCTGTCTGTTAAAGAGTACAATATCTCCATCCTTTAACTGGCGCTCCACTACCCATCCGAACTCCAGCTTTTCGGCAAGGTCGTCTTTGTTTACATTGGTAACTTTTATACGCCTTTCATCACGACGCAGTACGTAGTTTGCTCCGGGATGGATATCCTCACCATTGCGCACGTAAACCTTGAGTTGTTCTATATTCCTTGGCGTTACCACACACGGCATTGTCAGGATACGTGCAATGGGCATCGGAACCCCTACCTCATTAATGCTCAGGTTGGGATCAGGAGAGATTACTGTACGGGCCGAGAAGTTAACACGTTTACCCGACAGACTTCCTCTGAAACGTCCTTCCTTACCCTTCAAACGCTGGGAGAGGGTTTTTAAGGGTCTGCCTGACCTGTGCCTTGCAGGAGGTATCCCTGAGACGGAGTTGTCAAAGAATGTTGTAACGTGATACTGAAGGAGTTCCCATAGGTCCTCAATAATGAGCTGAGGAGCGCCAGCTTCCCGGTTTTCCTGGAAGCGCTGGTTAATCCTGATAATATCTACGAGCTTGTGAGTCAGGTCGTCTTCACTGCGCTGCCCGGATTCAAGGGTAATTGAGGGGCGCACTGTAACAGGAGGTACGGGCAGGACCGTAAGGATCATCCATTCAGGCCTTGCGTTCTTCGGGTCCATTCCGATGACTTTTATATCCTCGTCAGGAATATTCTCGAAGCGGTCCCTTATCTCGGTAGGGGTCAATTTCTCCCCGTTTTCGAGATATTCAGTGGGTTTTTCGAATTTGATATCGAGCTGTTCCTCGTTACAGTAAGGACAGACCTTTACTTTGCTGGCTTCCTTATAAGCCTCGTTAATCAGGTCATCAGGCATATGTCCGATTTCCTCAATGCCTATAAGCTGCTCCAGAAAATGCTGTTTCTGTGCAGGTTCAAGTAGGATCCTGCTGCATTTCCTGCAGGTTGCCCTGAGGAGTTTTCGGATTACTTTGTTGAAACCAACGTGGACTACTGGGGAAACAAGTTCGATGTGCCCAAAGTGTCCTGGACACTCGCCTGCTCGTCCTGAACAGGTCTTGCAGCGAAGGCCGGGGTCAATAACCCCAAGTCTCGTGTCCATAAGCCCCATGTCAATTGGAAATCCGTCATCATCGTAAGTGTCGGCTGTAATAATGGGCGTTGCACTCATTTTACGGATCTCTTTTGGGGACATTAAGCCGAATTTAATAGAAGCAATTCTTTTCGGAATAGGAGGTACGTTTGCCATATCTACCTCACCTCATACCGCATCTTCAAGATTAAGCCTGGGCGCAACTCCCAGGGATTTGATTTCGTCCAGCAGCAGCTTGAATGCATAGCTCATATCCACAGGATATATGTCCGTGTCAGCCCCACAGGTTGAGCAGAAAGCGACATTCCGCTGCTTGTCAAACGTTGCAATCATTCCGCAGTGAGAGCAGACAAGTTCCACAACTTTGTCCGACTCGTCGAGCAGTCTCTCTTTTAGCGACATAGCAGCTCCGTGTCCTACCAGCACATCACGCTCCATTTCCCCGAATCTGAGACCACCTTCTCTGGCTCGGCCTTCGGTTGGCTGGCGAGTAAGCACCTGTACAGGCCCGCGAGACCTGGCATGCATCTTCGAAGTGACCATGTGGTGTAGTTTCTGGTAGAGAATAACCCCAACAAAGACATCTGCAGGAATCATCTTGCCGGTCGCTCCATCGAAGAAAATTTCTTTTCCGGTATGTGCAAACCCGTGCTTTTTCAGAGCTTCTCTGAGATCTTCTTCATTTTCTCCGGAGAAAGCTGTTGCATTAACTCTTCGACCTTCCATGGAACCTACTTTTCCGCCAATCATTTCCAGGACGTGCCCTACAGTCATACGGGAAGGAATTGCATGCGGGTTGATCATCAGGTCCGGAGTCAGGCCGGATTCCGTAAACGGCATATCTGCAATCGGGACTTTCAGGCCGATAACTCCTTTTTGCCCGTGCCTTGAGGCGAATTTGTCCCCTATGTCGGGGATCCTTTCATCCCTTACCTTTACTTTGGCAAGCCGGGTTCCGTTAATGGATTCGGTCAGGATGACCGTATCAACAATTCCGGTTTCATTTGACCGCATGGTGACCGAGCTTTCTCTCCTCTGCTCAACTGCAATCCCGAAGTCCGACGGTTCTTCAAGGAACCTCGGGGGACTGGTCTTTCCGATCAGTACGTCGTTAGGGCCAACCTGGGTTTCGGGATTTACAAGCCCGTCAGTATCCAGGTTCGCATAGGCGTCTGCACTCCGCGCTCCACGGTATTCAGAGTCAGGAATCTCGAACTTATCTTCCTGTCCACCCGGATACCTTCTTTCTTCTCCTTCGAAAGTTCTGAGGAAGTGACTTCTCCCGAGGCCTCTATCAATTGAGCCTTTATTGAAAATCAGGGCATCTTCAATGTTATACCCTTCATAGGACAGGATTGCGACCACGAAGTTCTGGCCTGCAGGCCTGTCGTCAAAACCTATTGCTTCCGAGGTTCGGGTTCTGGTCATTGCCCTCTGAGGGTAGTGAAGGACATGGGCACGGGTATCAGGTCTGAGTTTCTGGTTTGCGGTTGCAACTCCGATACATTGCTTGATCATGGCTGCACCCATGGTGTTACGCGGAGATGCATTATGTTCCGGATAAGGAACCATTCCCGTAGAGATCCCGAGAATAAGTTCAGGATCAATCTCCATGTGCGTATGCCTCGGGCCAATGTCAGCCTCTTTGAGTGCGATGTAGGCATTTTCCTCTTCTTCAGCATCGAGATACTCTATACAGCCTTCTTTTACCAGGTCGTCAAAATTGATCTCCTTGTTCTTAATTTTCTCTACATGCTCTGGAGTTACTTTGAGAGCTCCGTTCTCCACAACTAAAAGGGGCCTTCTTGCTCTGCCCATATCGGAGTTTATAATTACTTCCCTGGTACTGTCGTTAAGAGAGACATTGACTTGTCTGGATATGAAACCCTGCCGCCTCATCTTTCTGAGCTCGTCTACAAGCTCCGCAGGGTTATCATGGGTTCCGACAAGCTCCCCGTTTATGAATACTTTTGCTTTAGTCATCTGGCATCGACCCCCTTAATCACCGAACGTTGATCCGGCATCGTCCATATCTGAATAATCGTAAAACTCATCATCTTTGTATTTGGTTTCGGGTTCCGGAGTTTCTTCAAATTCTTCAACGATTTCTTCTCCGAACTCATCGAATAAGATTTCCTTCATTTTGGCCGGGATTTCCGGCACCTTTACAACCACACGCTCGACGTTCAGGTCGTGGAGTATTTTTTTTATCCCGTCTGTCTCTTCTATACCTGTTGAAAGCTCAACCATCTCGGCAAAGTTTTTCACTAGACCACAGTTAGGACCTTCAGGGGTTTCCGAAGGACAAAGCCTTCCCCACTGGGTTGCATGCAGGTCTCTGGCCTCAAAGTGAGGCTGGGCGCGGGAAAGGGGAGAAATCACACGGCGCAGATGGGAAAGAGTCGAGATATAGTCATTTCTATCAAGGAGTTGAGACACACCTGTTCTTCCTCCAACCCAGTTTCCGGTTGCCAGTGGGTGTTGCAGGCGGTCAGTCAGAACGTCTGCCCGAACTATTGTGGCAACGTTCAGCTCCCTGTTCCTCATGTTTGCGCGCTCGAGCTGGTATTTTATGTCTCTTGCAAGCCTGTTGAAAGATACCCTGAAGAGGTCTTCCATCAGGTCTCCTGCGAGTTTCAGCCTTTTGTTTGCATAGTGATCTTTATCGTCTTCCGAACGCTTGCCAAGAGCCAGCTCGAAACAGGACTCAGCCATTCTTGCCAAGAAGTGAGCCTTGGAGAGCCTGTCTCTCATATCGTTTCCAAGATGCGGGAAGAGGTACCTGTCAATGACATAGTTTGCTCTTTTTATCTGATATTCCTTGGCCTGCCCTGCGGCAACCCGGGCCCCGATCTTCTCGATTGCTTCTTCCTGCGTCTCGACCTCGGCTTCTTCGAGATTTTCCAGCATGAACTTGATAATTTCGGGATCACTTGAAACTGCATTTACAATATCTTCATCAGTTACAATCCCAAGAGCTCTCATCAGGGTAATGAAAAATACTCTGCCTGAGATCGAAGGGAATGAAACCTCGAGCAGGGACTTTCTTCCTCTTTCTACGATTACGAGAGCCCTGTATCCGCGTTTCTGTGAGAAAACCTTTGCAACCTCTATATTATCGCCGTACCTTTCACCATACTCTACAAGAATTTTGTTAGGCGCGAGGTCTTCAAGGGTCATAACCACCCTTTCGGTACCGCCGATAATGAAATATCCCCCAGGATCAAGGGGATCTTCCCCATAGCGGACTTTTTCAGTTTCGCTAAGCCCGGGAAGGTTACACATCTTGGATTTGACCATGATCGGAAGCTGTCCGATTTTTGCTTCCATTACTTCGGACTCAACCCCCTCTTTTACTACGCTCATTTCAAGGTAGAGAGGACCTGAGTAAGAGAGGTTCCTGAGCCTTGCCTCGTTGGGATAGAGCTTCTCGATTGCCCCGTCTGCTTCCTTTACCACAGGATGTTCTACCCGGATCTTGCCGAGTTTAAGGTAGGTATCCTCTATATCGGTTTCTATTATTCTCTGTTCATCTATGATTTTTTGCAGCCCGTAATCTATAAACTTGTTAAATGAGTCTATATGGTGCTGCACTATCTTGTCCCGTGTAAAATAAGCCTGCGACAGTATACTTGTTTCTAACGCGATGATAGCACCCTCTTTGCTTTATTAAAATGAAAATCAAGAAATTATGAGCTTCAGATTGGTATGCAGTTGCTGAATTTTTCCGTACGATGGTGCATATTCAAAAAGACATTTCCTGAAGAAAACTTGATCCTGCAAGCGGTTTACTCCCCTCCGCCTACTCGATCACAAGTCTATAATAATCTGCCTCCCCTGCAGTTTGACTTTTTCTTGTGATTTTCACTACATCTCCAATAACAGCCCCTATTTCTTTACTAACAGGATCCTGCACTTTGAGTTTCGGAAGTTGTTCCTTTTCAATGGAATACTTGCTTAAAACAGACTTTAACTCGCCCTCAGACATGATTTCATGCTTAGGGACCGACTCATGGTCGAGCAGGCTGAATTTTGTCAAATCCTTTCCTCCAAAAATAAAGTATTCAAAAAACTTGGTTAAATTTCCCGCGAATGGCCTTTCCGCCGGGTATAATATAGAACATGGCGGGCCCGTAGGGATTTGAACCCTAGGCCGACTGGTTAAAAGCCAGTCGCTCTGCCTGACTGAGCTACGGGCCCAGTTGCTTATTCTTCAACTGTACTTATTCTTTGCACCCTGGAGATTTTTCATGCCACCCTGCTGCCCCGCTGCATTAGGGAGCACCTCTCACACCAGTGCAACCCTCTAATTCTAGCTATTCTATAAATAGTTTATGGTGAGGTTTGTTTTTCTTTCGGGATTCCTTTAAATTTGTGCTAAATTTGTTTCCAATGTGAAGGATTTTTTCCGAATTTTCCCAGATTTTGCCGGAAAGTTATATGTACGAGGATTTTCACTTTTTAAAAAGTAAGGCCAAAAATATAATTTATTTCTCCATATATTCGGGTAAATGGAGACTTTTGCCCCGATTCTAAATAACGTCCCGATTTCCTCCAGTCACCCTCTCCAAAAATAATTCTCCAAAAATAAAGCATTATAGAATTTAATATAGAATCTAGAGCATTATAATCGAGCACTTAATTTATTCAAATCGAGCACTTAATCAAAATAAGGTTATAGCTTTCTGGAAGCTTAACCAGTGTCGGGAAAACTTTTACTGATTTTTCGCTACTGTAAGTTTTATAAAGAATTCAATTCCAGAGCCCTTTTCAATTGGAATTCACCGTCTAATTGGTCTATCAGGATTATTACCAGTTATATTCAAAGTGTATCGGGGTCTTCTATATTTCTTTTATATTAACGCTTTCAGGTATACCGATTTCGTTTACAGTATGCAGAAGTTTGACCGCGAATCTACGGAAAATTCACGATAATGCCGGAAAATGTAGAGATATTTTTTGCTTACGGTTTTCACCAGTTTCCCCCACAATTAAAATCAGGTGTAGTAAATCTTATTACTTTCCCTTAGTGAAAAGCAATAAAATCACTACACAAAAGAACAACTAGTTTAAATATTGCGGGAATTATTCTCTTAAGCTTTTCTCTAAATTTATGTCCCGCATTCCCAGCCGCTCATGTAACATTCCTGCGTCGATGTGAGTTCGTCGATGCTTATGCCCATTGATTTGAGTTTCATTTTTGCCACAAAAGTATCAAGTTCCAGAGGCACCTTATGGACTCCGTTCGGAAGCTTGTTTTCGGCAATATAACGCACACAGAGGGCCTGGTTTGCAAAACTCATATCCATGACTTCGGCCGGGTGCCCGTCGCCAGCAGCGAGGTTAACCAGCCTGCCTTCAGCTATGACATTGATGCGCCTGCCACCGATGTCGTATTCCTTTATATTGTGTCTTACAGTCCGGACAGATTTAGCAAGGGAGGCAAGGGCTTCCATATCGATTTCCACATTGAAGTGGCCGGAATTTGCAAGGATTGCCCCATCAGGCATGGACTTGAAATGTTCGGCTGTGAGGATATCGCGGTTTCCTGTTGTGGTCACAAAGATTTCCCCTAATTTTGCAGCATCTGCCATCTTCATAACTCTGTACCCATCCATCCTGGCTTCAAGAGCTCTTATGGGATCGACTTCAGTAACGATTACATTTGCCCCAAGGCCTGCAGCCCGCATTGCAACTCCGCGCCCGCACCATCCGTAGCCTGCAACAACAACATTTTTGCCTGCTACCAAGAGATTTGTGGTCCTGTTAATCCCATCCCAAGCTGACTGGCCTGTCCCGTAGCGGTTGTCAAAGAGGTATTTGGTCATGGCATCGTTTACTGCGATTACCGGCATTTTCAGGGCTCCTTCCTTTTCCATCGCATGAAGCCTGTGCACGCCGGTAGTTGTTTCCTCGCAGCCGCCCAGGATGTTTGGAAGCAGGTCGGTCCTTTCTTTATGTAATTTAAATATAAGGTCTGCCCCGTCATCTATGGTGATATCGGGCTTGAAATCCAGGACCCGGTCAATTGCTTCATAATATTCCTGGCTCTCTACTCCGTATCTTGCAAAACAGCTTATATTCTTGCGGGTATCGAGTGCAAGGGCCACGTCGTCCTGCGTGCTGAGAGGATTGCAGCCGGTGATTGATACCTCTGCACCGCCTGCAGCCAGGGTCTCTACAAGGACTGCGGTTTTTGCTTCCACATGCAGAGCCATTCCTACTTTCAGCCCTTTCAGGGGTTTTTCTTCCTCGAATTTTTCCCTGACGACAGCAAGTACGGGCATATGGTTTCTTGCCCAGTCCATTTTCATATTTCCGGATTCTATGAGTTCTTTTTCGGTCATGGTAATCCCGTAGTATCAGATAAGTGATTGAATTCGATCTTTATTATAGCTTCAAACATAAGTTGTTTACACTTAATTCATTCTGGTTCCACAGCGGAACATTATTCTAATTTCTGTAATTACTGCCAGCACAGAAAGGGATGGAAGAAGAAAACGCGGGTACGGAGTTTTTCCGTGCTTTTTGCGTTTTCCGTCTTTCAAATTTTCCATGTTTTGTGGTTTGCATATTTGTTTGAGATTAATTAAGGAATACTGGTACTTAATTACAGCATTAGATTTAGAGTGTCATATCAAAATATTTTGATATATAATTTTTAGATCATAAGGAGGTTTTCAGGCGTTTACCCTTGCAACAAGGTCTTCTGCGGCTTTTTGAGCCTCTTCCATCACTTTCTGCTCGTCCAGAGCCAGCACCCTGTAATCGTCCATCAGGATTTTTCCGTTTACAATCGTTGTCCTGACATCGCTTCCTCTTGCAGAGTAAACCAGGTGGGAAGGGACATCAAAACAGGGGGTAAGATGCGGTTTTTTCATATCCACCACGATAAGGTCCGCTTTATTTCCAGCTTTCAACATGCCGGTTTCCGTGCCAAGGGCTTTTGCACCATTCACCGTACCCATTTGAAGTACCTGTCGCGCAGGAAGGGCAGTAGGGTTGAAAGTATTGACTTTATGCAGAAGAGCAGCCATTTTCATCTCCTCAAAAAGGTCAAGGTTATTGTTTGAGGCACAGCCGTCAGTGCCAAGGCTCACATTCACTCCTTTTTCGAGCATCTTGTGTACGGGCGCAATCCCTGAAGCAAGTTTCATATTACTTATGGCATTATGGGAAACATTCACCCCTCTTTTCCCCAGAATTTCTATGTCGCCGTCCGAAAGCCAGACGCAGTGAGCGGCAAGCACATCAGGCCCGAAAAACCCTATATCTTCCAGGAGGTGTACCGAACATTTCCCGTACCTTTTTTCATATCCAGAAGTTCGGCTTCCGTTTCAAGGAGATGGATATGGATTCCGGCTCCATCCCTGCTGGCCTCTTCCCTCACCTTTGCAAGGAATTCCTCGGAACAGGTATTCGGGGCATGGGGCCCATACATTGTTTTTATTCGGCCGTCGGCCGCTCCCTGCCAGGCCCGAACAAAGCGCTTCCCTTCCCTAAGGTCGGCTTCTCCTTTTTCTTCGTTCCAGAGTTCGATGAGCCCGTGGCAAAGCGAGGCCCGAAGTCCTGACGCCTCAACAGCTTTTGCAGTCTCGTCCATATAGAAGTACATATCTGCAAAAGAAGTAGTACCTGACCTGATCATCTCCAGACAGGCAAGCAGGCTGCCTTTATATACGTCTTCTGCAGTTAGTTTTGCCTCGGCAGGCCAGATATGTCCCTCAAGCCAATCTGCAAGCTGCAAATCGTCGGCGTAACCCCGAAAAAGCGTCATTGCGGCGTGAGTGTGCGTATTTACAAGCCCTGGCATTACTATCGAATGTTTTGCATCGATCACGGTCTCGGCACTTTCGTCAGTCTTTTTCCCGATCTCCGTAATCTTCCCGTTTTCAATGACAACGGTCCCGTTTTTGAGATATCCCATTTCAGGGTTCATCGTTAAAACGTAAGCATTTTTTATAATTATGTCAGCCATGTAATCAGATCCGTAAGGTAGTGAACTGAACTTAGATTAATCTGAATTAAAGAGATAATCTGAATTTGAGAAATACTGAAGTTATAGAGTAACTGAAATAAAGGTAATTGAAATAAAGGTAACTGAAATAAAGGTAACTGAAATAAAGGTAACTGAAATAAAGGTAACTGAAATAAAGGTAACTGAAATAAAGGTAACTGGAATAAGAGGTTCTCCTAAAAAAAGTTGTCCTGAGAATTATGTTAAAACCCTGTGAAAAAAGAATTCATAAATTCTTTCGAAAGCAAAATTTTTGCAGTATTGAGGCTTTACGGTTGGATTTTACTGTATCAAGATCTCAAAACCTACTTAAATCTACTCCACTTAGAGCTCCTGCTCATCAATTCCTGTCTCCAGGTTCAGGGCTTTAAGGTAAAGGCGCATAATTTTCAGCCTATCTTCAGCAATCCTTTTCGCGGTATCGGTATTCAACCTCTCAGGAATTGTGAAAGGTTTATACTGCATATATTCGTTAAAGCCTTCAATAGGGTCTTCAATATACACGGTTCTTTTTGAGCTCCCCTTATCCATTCCTGTTGTATGCTTTAGCATCCTGAGAGCTCCCATAGAAAAAACGGCCCTGAATATTCCTACTGCTCCAAGGGCGTCAAGCCGGTCTGCGTCCTGCAAAATTCGGGCTTCGAGAGTCTCCGGGATTTCCCCTGCGCTAAAGCGGTGCGTCCGGATACAGCCTGCAATAGCTTCAATAACCTCTTTTCCGAGCCCTGCTTTAGAAAGAAATTCAGAAGCAATGTCGGCACTGTATACAGCATGGTCCCCGCCTTCTTCATGTTCCTTAATTACGCCGACATCGTGGAGGAGAGCTGCAAGCTGCAGTACGAGAAGATCTCCCCCTTCTTCTTTCCGGATTTCCAGGCAGAGGGCTTCTACCCGGTTTATATGGGACATATCGTGGGAACTGGGCTCTCCTTCAAGAAAAGTAGCTACAAATTCCCTTGTTTTTTCTATCAGATCCATATTCAGTATTCCAATTCTACAGTCATGGCTTTAAGGTGTTCCTGGATTTCAGAAATCGCTTCGGAAAGGGCTTTTTTATTATCATAAGTAGTAATTAATTTAACAAGTTCTTCTATTCTCTCCTTTTTCAGTTCCACCCCGAACCTGATCATGTTTTCGAGCGCTCGGGTAAGATTGTCGACTATCGAAATTGTAGCTGTCCTTGAGGTCCGTGAAAGAGGATTCAGGTCAATGGTTATAACAGTCTTTCCCATCTCTACAAGTTTCTCACATCGATCTCCGTCTTCAAGTGGGACGAGCACCACGTCTGCGGAATAGATCCCTCGGCTTTCTACCAGCCGCCTGTCGTGAGAGAGTTCAAGGCTCGCATCCGGATTTTTCCCAAGCACCTCGGAAGCCCCGTTGGCTTTGAGTTGTTCTATTATAAGGTGGATCCTTGTTTCGGTCCTGTGGAAGAGATTAACCTCGAGCTTTGACCCTGTAACGTCTGCAAGGGCAACAACTTTTTCAGGAGCTAGGGCTGCTACATTGCCGTTTACGGAAATCACAGGGTTCTTTGCCAGAAGCAGGGTAGCAACTGCTGCTCTTTCAGCGTACAGGGCAGACTTAGTGCTTCGCTCGCCTATGAGGTAATCAAAGCTTTCGCCTCTTCCCTGGGAAATCAACCCCTGAATGTTTGTAATCCCCATTTTTACCCCGGCTGCAACCTTTTCGCGGGCTAGCAGGGACTCATACCTCGGGTGGTCTTTGGGTATCTCGGTCATATCGGTCGCTTACCTCTTTTAGTTTACTTTCCAGTACCTTTTTTTACTTATTGCCTGAATCCGTAAATGAGTTTCATCAGTTTTAATATAATTGCCTGATTAGTTCAGAGCACTCAGATAAAACACTTGGATGAATACTCTGAATTATATATTATCTAATTGATCCTATTTTCTATTTCTTTTCTATTTAAGCTATAGGGATGAGTTAAGTAGCAATTTTCTGAAAATATTTTGTATTTCCCTGACTACTCAAAATGTAAATCTGTTTTGCCCTGGACTCATTCATTCATTCATTCATTCATTCATTAATTTTGGCACACAGGTGTTGATACCATATTCCAGCACCTGCCCGAATTCCTGGAGGGCTTCGTAGAGAGCAAACTCCTGGGAGTAAGGAGCAACTGCGAAAACCGTATCCCCAAGCATTGCCTGTGAAGCGAGTCCACCGCTTGCGTTTGCAGCTTCGATCACATCTTTTGCCCTGCTGCTCATAAGGCCGGTTTTACTGGCAAACGCTTTTGCCTGCTGCATGAAATTCTCGAGAGTGGGCTTTTTAAGCAGCTCGGACATGGCCGCTTTTCCTGCGCTGTTAATTCTTGCGGCTGCAGCTTCATCCCTCAGGACCGAACCGGTAGAGATCTCACCAAGCACAATACAAAAAACCCTGGCTTCGGGAGCCGGAATCCGGTCTACAAGCCCAAATTCGGGTCCACCCGGCTGTAGCCTGATAACTACCCCACCGTTGGATTGGGCAGCAATATCTCCAAGTCCACTGCAGTTGACAACTTCGGCCACATGGGCATATTCAGTCAGGCTTTTTACGGTCTTGTTTAGGGAAAGTGCCCTGTTCAGGGCATAGGCTGTCCCGAGAGCTCCCGCACCTGAAGCTCCAAACCCGCATCCGGTTGGGATTTCTGCCCAGCTCTTTATCCTTACAGGCAATTCAGTCATCATCTCTGCGACTGTTCGGGTAGTTCTGCCTTCGACCCTTTTTCCATTAAGGAATATTTCGGTTTCTTCTACAGATCTCCCGACCTTTACTTCGGTGGTAATGCCTCCATTCAGGACGATTCCACAGCCTGTAGAACCCTTACGATGTGGATTTTCATGCTCGTGGATCTGGAAAAAACCGGTTATGTGTCCCGGAGCATAGGCTTTTGCCAGAAAGTCTACTCCTTCACTCTCATATGTATACATAGAAAACGCCTTTTTATAATTCCAATCATTTTTTCAAAGTTCGTTCCTGTTTTGCAGAATACTTTGCAAAATGCTTCCGGATTTTTGTGGAATACTCTGGAATACTTTTCAGCAGAATTTTTATTTTAGCAGCTCGGCTACCTCTTCAAGGATAAAGGCTGCCAGTTTGCGTTTATTCCCGCTTACGTGCCTGGGTTCACTTTTTTCCCGCCCGAGCAGATAAAGTTCATTTTCCTCTGTACCCATCCCGCCTTTTCCAACATCATTTGCGGCAATAAGATCCAGTTTTGACACTTTAAGGGTTGAGGTTGCCCTTCTGAGGAGCTCGTCTCTTTCAACCCCGGTTTCAGCCTTGAAGCCTACGATCATAAGGGCGGGGTATTTTTCACGGCATTCTGTTATTAGTTTGCGGGTCGGTTTCAATCTCAACACAAGTTCTCCCCCCCGATTTTGATCTTTTTCGGGAGAAGGCTCGGATGTATAATCTGCAATTGCTGCCGAACTGATCAGGATATCGTACCCTTTCTCAAGTTCCGAGAGCACAGCATCGGTCATTTTCGCGGCACTCTCCGCAAAAATCTCCCTGATTCCTGCAAACCCGAGCCGGTCCCGATGGACCAGGGTTACATCAGCTCCATTGCGGTAAGCCTCAAGGGCAAGTTCCCTACCGGTCTTTCCTGAAGCCCGGTTCGTCAGGATTCGGATAGGGTCCAGGCTTTCAGCAGTAGAGCCGCTTGTAATAATGATCTTCCGGTTTTCAAGGGTTTTGTTTCCTAGAGCCCTTTCTACCTCGAGCACAATCTCTTCATTTGCCGCAATTTTTGCTATGCCTTCTTCGAGTCTGGGGCCCACAACAGAGATTCCCCAGCTTTTCAATTTTACCAGATTCTCAGCTACAGCCGGGTGCCTGAACATTGATTCGTGCATGGCAGGAACAATCATCACAGGCACACCAGACCCAAGGGCAGTTGTTGCAAACGAGGTGACAGGAGTATCATCTATCCCGTATGCTATTTTCCCTACAGTATTTGCGGTTGCAGGGGCTATAAGGAGAAGGTCGGCCCTGCCCTTGAGCCCGCAGAACTCCACATGCTCAACCCTGCCTCCAAGTTCGGTAATTGCAGGGTTTCCGGTAGCGTAATGCAGGGCATCAGGGTGCAGAATCTGCGTAGCAGCCTCTGTCATGACAGCATGGACTTCAGCTCCGTTTCTTATCAGCTCTCTTGCAAGTTCAACTACCCTCACCGCTCCAATACTTCCCGTAACGCCAAGAACTATGGTTTTCCCGGCAAGGGAAGAGCTCTTTTGTCCCTGGATCCAGAGTGTGGGATGGAACTTTTCGGCTCTGGACCTGGTGGCCTTTTGCTTATCTTCTTTATCCATTTCATCTACTCGATCCGGTCCCTTTTGACCGGGGTTTTCCTGGTTCGGGTCCTTCTGCCCGTCTGGTTTTGAAAGTCTTTCAATGGGATTTTCATTCAGGCACCGGAGTGATCTATAAGGTTAATAAGCTGGGCAATAATTTCTTAAACCGGCTTGCTTTTCAGAAAATTCTCCTGAAAGCAAAGTGACATTCAATATGATATTCTTAAAACTTTCGAAATACGAAGGATTTTAACTGCTAGGGAAGCTTTATAGAAAAGCTATATTTTATTAATAAGTCTGGATATATACCCCGAAAAGGCTTGACCGCAAACCTTTTCACAAAAGGTTTGATCGAAAACGACGTAACGACGTGATCACTACCCTTTTGTGAAAAGGCTTGACCGAAAACCCCCTAGCTACGGCGTGATCACAACCCTTTTAAAAAAAGGCTTGACCGAAAACCCCG
>Ga0183099_1000725_pt1 | contig 22071 bp, 19 predicted proteins | sample Biomet1_FD_127788 | JGI IMG/M metagenome (GOLD analysis project Ga0183099, IMG submission 127788) | Microbial communities from bioreactor (seeded with anoxic lake sediment) at LBNL, California, USA - Biofuel metagenome 1 | ecosystem: Engineered > Bioreactor > Anaerobic > Unclassified ...
CGCCGCCACGGACACCACCAAGACGATCCGCCTGTCCACCACGACCTCCGTCAACGACTCAGGTCTGCTGGACTATCTGCTGCCGCAGTTTGAGAAAAAATACGGCTACAGCGTGGAGGTCACCGCCGCCGGAACCGGCAAAGCCATTGCCAACGCAGAGTTCGGCAATGCCGACCTCATTCTGGTCCACGCCAAAAGCCAAGAAGAGGACTTCGTCACCGCTGGCTACAGCTATATCCTGGACGGCTTCAAATCCGAGCGGCTTTCTTTCCTGTATAACTACTTCGTTCTGTGCGGTCCCGCGGACGATCCCGCCGGCGTGAAGAACGCCGCCAGCGTAAAGGACGCCTTCAAGCTCATCGCCGACGGCAAGTACCCCTTCGTATCCCGCGGCGACAAATCCGGTACCCACACGAAGGAAGTATCCCTGTGGCCGGAGGCGCTGGGTATCACAACCGACGCCGAGAGCGTCGCCAACTATAAAGACTGGTACGTTTATTCCAACGCCGGTATGGGCGCCTGCCTGACCATGGCCAATGAAAAGGGCGCGTATATCCTCTCCGATAAGGCCACATTCCTCACCTTTGTCGCCAACAACGGTGTCATGAGCTAATTCATGTCCACAGCCTTTCACCAGGCAATTGAGTTGATGTTCTCCGGCAGTGAGCTGCTGGAGAACATCCTCGCCGTCACATTCCGCATGAGCCTCGCAAGTTCTCTTATCGCACTGCTGCTCGGCGTCCCGCTGGGCATCCTGTATGGCAGCAGAGCCTTTCCGGGCCGGCGGACTCTGACGGTTTTCAACCGCACGCTGATGGGCCTTCCGCCCGTGGTCTGCGGTCTTTTGTGTTACCTGTTGTTCAGCGGCGTTGGTCCCCTGCGGGGCCTGAAGCTGCTGTACACGGTGAAAGGCATGGTTATCGCGCAGATCCTGCTCATCACGCCCATCGTGGCCGGTATGACGGAGAGCGGCGTCGCAGCCATTGCGCCCGACATCCAGGAAACCGCGGTTGGATTGGGTCTGAGCGGCAGGAAAACCCTGTTGCTGTTGGTCAACGAGAGTGCCTACCAGATTGTCACCACCTATCTTCTGGGGCTCAGCCGTGCGCTGGCGGAGGTGGGCGGGGTGTCCATGGTGGGCGGCGCAATCGCCTATAAGACCAATGTCATGACAACCGCCATCATGAATTACACCAATATGGGCAATTTTGTCACCGCGCTGGCGTTGGGCATCATCCTGTTTGCGCTTTCCCTGGTCATCAACATCGTGGTATCGCTTTTGCAGGGGAGGCTTGCAAGATGAAGCTCAACGAGCTATCCAAGGCCTATGGCGGCCGCATGGTGCTGCACATGCCGGAATTTGAGCTCCTGCCGGGCCTGATCTACGCCGCGGTAGGCAGCAACGGTTCCGGCAAATCGACGCTGGCCAAGCTCCTGGTGGGCGTGGTAAAAGCCGACGGCGGCGTGCCGCCTTTTGCCGACAAAAAGCCCGTTATCGGCTATCTGCCACAGAAATGCTACGCTTTTCGCCTCTCCCTGCGCAAAAACCTGTGTCTCGCAGGCGAAGACGGCCCACATGCGGACGCGCTTCTATCGGCGTTGGGTCTGGATGCTCTCTCCGGCGCCAAAGCAAAAAAGCTCTCCGGCGGCGAGACTCAAAAGCTATGCCTTGCAAGAGTCCTGATGCGGGATACTTCCCTGCTGATCCTGGATGAGCCTACCGCCGCTCTGGACGTTGAATCCACGCTGGCGGCGGAGCAGCTCATTGACGAATACAGACAGAAAACCGGCGCCGCCGTGGTACTCATCACCCACTCGCCGGCCCAGGCGGCCCGACTTGCCGACGAGGTGCTGTTTTTCTACAAAGGTGAACTGGCGGAACGCGGGGCCGATATCCTTCAAAACCCCCGGAGTACGGAACTCAAAGGATATCTTAATTTTTGGCGCGATTGATCTGGAGGTCTTGGCAAAAAGCTACGGCAGGGCCATCAATGAACTAACTGAAGTTCTTCCAAAAGTAAGAAGCACCACTAATTTAGTGGTGCTTCTATTCATCCCCATCCCTTTTCCAGGCGAACTCTGATATACTAATCTTTGCCTTCCTGACATCACGCCGCACGGGAAGTCAGGAAGGTTCAGACAAAACGCGGTAGAATCACAGTATGCGGAAGGAGACCGGAAGATGGATTGGATTACGGGGATTCAGCGGGCGCTGGACTATACCGAGGAGCATCTGACCGGGGAGGTCGACTATGAGGCGGCTGCGAAGGCGGCCTTCTCGTCGTCATTTCATTTCCAGCGGATGTTCACCATGCTCTGCGGCTTTACACTGGGCGACTACATCCGTATGCGCCGCCTTGCGCTGGCCGCCGAAGACCTGCTGCGCACAAACGATAAGGTCATCGACATCGCGTACAAGTACGGCTACGACACCCCCGAAAGCTTTTCCCGCGCTTTCACGCGGTTCCACGGGATTACCCCCACGGAAGCGCGGCGCGGCGGAAACGTCAAGTCCTTCTCTCGTCTGTCCGTAAAACTGATTTTATCGGGAGGCAGGACCATGGATTACAGAATCGAAAAGAAAGACGCATTCAAAATCGTCTGCAAAAAAAAGCAGGTCACGAAACCCCAGGGCGACACCGCCACAGCGGACATCTCCGCGTTCTGGAACGAGTGCGGCAAGGACGGCACGATGGAGGCAATCTGCAAGCATGGCAAGTTCGACAATCTGGGCGGCGTGTTGGGCATTTGCTTTTCGGACGAACTGGCGGATTCCGGGTTCCCCTACGGCATCGGCGCGGAGTACAACGGCGCCCCCCTGAACGGCGAGGCGCTGGACATCTTGGAGATCCCCGCGTACACCTATGCGGTGTTCCAGTGCAAGGGCAAGATGCCCGACGCGTTCAAAAGCACTTACAACCAGATCTGCACGGAGTTTTTCCCCCAGAGCAACTACGAATACGGCCAAGGTGTGGAGCTTGAAGTCTACCCCTCGGCAGATGTCCAGAACGCGGATTATTGCTGCGAGATCTGGATCGCAGTGAAAGAGAAAAAGTGAAAGCCGCTTAAAAAGTCCTTGGAAGAAGCGAGATACCGCAATGGACTTTTCCGGGAAAATAAAAAGGTACTCAGCGGATTTGTCCGCTGAGTACCTTCGTGTATGTATCGACAATATTCGTTAGTACAATTTTATCATTCATTATTTTCAAGCAGGCTTACTGATGATCCAGCCTTTCCGTCTTTATATGTCTCATATACGACAGTATTTTTTCCTTGTGCTTTCGCATTATAAAGAAGCTTATCTGCTCTTTGCAGAAGTGATTCTGTGCTTTCATTTTTCCAAAGCGACACCAGTCCGAAACTGCAGGTCACGTTTTCCACTTTGTCGTATTTGCTTTTTTGGATGCAGCTTCTTATCCTTTCCGTTATCTCCAAAGCCTGGCTTATATCAGTATTGGGAAAGAGTATTACAAATTCGTCCCACCCCACCTGGCAAAAATGTCAGTGTTCCGAATTTTGCTTTTTATACTGGATGTTACATTACACAGAACGCTGTCTCCAATCAGGTGCCCGTAATTATCATTGACTTTTTTAAAACAGTCAACGTCTAAGATAACAAGTGAAAGGGGATTCCCACACCCGCTGCTTAAATCAGTCCACTGGTTAAGCTCATAATCAAATTTTATTCTATTGTTAATACCCGTCAACGAGTCGGTTACTGATAATCTTAATAATTCCTTATTGCTCGCAAAACCCTTTCTCCTATAATAATTGGTAAGATGGGCCTGTATATTGCCGAATATAATAAATATCAAACTGTATCCGGCCATCTTCAGAAGTATGGCAGGTTCTATATGTTCTATCCATTGCGAATAAAGCACAAAAAAAGATACGTTAAACAAAATGGAAATAATTTGCGAAACGATCACCCTGTTCGGTGTAATATATACCGCCAAAGTGATCGCCATTATACTGAAAAACGGTATTAAACCAATGGGCCCGTACTGCTTTATTATTACTAAAAATGAAATATAAAAATAAATTTCATAAGCTGTTATCAGAAAGACCAAACTAGAATAATTATTGATCTTCTTAACAACAAAATATAAGATGATCGACGCCGCAAGGAACAGTGCCCTTATTGAAAATATGATTATAAAGTGCAATGAGCTTTTCATGACGGAGTAATCAGAAATCGTGAATAGTATAAATATAACTCCGAAAACAATTGCAACAGGCCCTATGTACCTGGAATAATGGTTCATATCATATTGTTGAAATTGCTTTTCCAGATTCTTATCAACAAATTCGCCTGAAAAGGATATCTTACACTTTTCTTTCTCTTTCATCGGAAAGTGTCCTCCCATTTTTACTTCCCATACTATGACATAATGGGCTGTATCCGTGCAGGGCTTACGGTCCAAACCGGACAAAAGCATAGTACCACGATTACGCCATAAATGACACGATTACTTTCAGGCTTTTGGCTACGGAATATCAAAAAAGCAGCCATCTGCTGCAAAAGTTGCCCGCTGCCACCTGCTAAACTGGTTCTAAATGACAGTATGTCGCTTAATAGTATTCGTTATTTCAGCAATAATAGAAATATGAATATAAACTTTGACGCCGTTTTTTACGAGAGTGCTTCTCTTGACTATGAGTTGGGACAAATGCTGAAAACAAAATATGCTCATCTTCCCTGGATACAGATCAAGTCTCACAACTATATTCCTGAGTTGAGCAAATCGGAAAACCTGGACTTTCCAAATCTTAAGCGCCATTTAATTATAGGTGTACGCAAGACCAACAAATACACGGAAAACCATAAGGTGTCAGACTGGCTTGTACCCTATACCTCGTCAGGCTGCCGTGCCATGTGCCTGTATTGCTATCTTGTGTGCAATTACAACAAATGCTCTTACCTAAGGTTGTTTGTAAACCGTGAACAGATGTTGGAGCATCTGTTAAAAGTGGATTGTAAGGCCGCCACGCCCCAAACCTTTGAAATCGGCAGCAATAGCGACCTTGTTTTGGAAAACACCGTTACGGGCAATCTGCCATGGACGATAGAACGTTTTTCTAAAGAAGGACATGGAAATTTGACGTTCCCTACAAAGTTTGACATGGTGGACCCGTTGTTAACTCTTAACCATGGGGGCAAAACCATTTTTCGTATGAGCGTGAATCCTCAGGATATTATCCGCCAAGTAGAAATCGGAACATCCCAATTAGGCAATCGAATCCATGCCGTAAACGATATGGCGGAGGCAGGATATCCAGTAGGGCTGCTGATAGCGCCGGTTATTCTAATTCAGGACTGGCGTCGAATGTATACGGAATTGATACAAAAACTAGCTGATGAACTCTCCCCAAAAGTTAAGCACAGCGGCTTCATCGAAATCATCTTTATGACTTACAGTTTTGTACAAAATGCTATCAATACGGAAGCATTTCCCGGTGCTATAAATATATTTGACAGAACGCTTATGACAGGCAGAGGAAGAGGCAAATACTGCTATCGAACTGAGATACGCTCGGACGCGAAAACATTTTTTGTGGACGAACTTTCGCGAAAGCTGCCGGAGATGAAGATTTTATATATCGCCTGAAATGAAAGAAGGTACTCAGTGGATCTGTATTATCCGCTGAGTACCTTCTTAATTTGTATAGACTGTGTAAGGGATTATTTGTAAAAGCCGTTGTATATCAGGCTCTTTCTGTGTAGAATGTTCGCAGGGAAATGAACCGCTGTACTTAGAAGAATATTTGTATCAAGGGGTGAATCGTATGAGTAAGGTAGTTATACAGGAATGCAAAAATTACGAACTGGAAACCCTAATTGAAAAAATCAATGCTGCAATAGAAATTCTCGGCGGGTGGGATAAATTTGTAAAGCCTCAGGATAAAGTACTCCTTAAGGTGAATCTGATCGGACCCAAGCCTTCTAATTCGGCTGCGACAACACACGCTGAATTTGTCAGAGCGATGGTAAGAATATTGAAGGGTAGGAACTGCACTGTATGGATTGGTGACAGCTCGGGAGGAGCTATTGCAGGAATAGCGCCTACTGCACAGAGTTTCAAAGTTGCAGGATACGAGAGGGTGGCGGAAGAAGAAGGAGCGGAGATTAAGAATTTTGATCGTGAAGGTGCGGTGGCTGTCAAACCGGAAAGCCAGTGTGAAGAAACGATGTATATCGCAAAGCCAATGTTCGATGCTGATGTGGTTATAAATTTGCCGAAATTGAAAACACACTCGGCGCAGATTTTTTCCGGAGCCGTGAAAAATGTATTCGGATGCATACCGGGGCTCGGGAAGGCGAAGTATCACAAAATGGCTCCCGATCCAAGCGATTTTGGGAATATAATTTGCGATATCCACAAAGCAACGAAAATACAGCTTCACATCATGGATGGGATTTTGGCAATGCAGGGAGAGGGGCCGACAGCAGGCAGCACTTATCAGGCTGGCAAAATCCTCATCAGTGAAGATCCATTGGCATTGGATGTTGTGGCGGGTAAAATGCTGGGGTTGAATGTTGAAGATATACCGATACTGGAAACGGCGCGGAAACGGAATCTGGGAGAAGGTTTTTTAAATAACATTATACTTGCGGGTGATTATGGACAGATCCCCAGGTTAGGGGGGTTCAAACTTCCCAGGCGTTTCGGGGGAGCGAAGAAGCACAATAATAAAATGGTGGTAAACGTAATTAATTTTTTTGACACCCATCCTAGGATAAATCTCAATAAATGCAGAAAATGCAATACATGTGTAGATAGCTGCCCGGTACATGCTATTGACAGGGAAACGAAGCAAATTGATTATAATGCCTGCATAGGCTGCATGTGTTGTCATGAGTTATGCATGTTTAAGGCGGTAGAGCTTAAAAATAGTAATAAGATAGCAGGTTTGATATCAGGCTTTTTAAGAAAATAGGCCAATAACAGTAGATATTTTCAAGCCAAAATATAAGCAAGGCACCCTACGTTGTAATTCCGTAGAGTGCCTTGCATATTTTACTTTTATAGATCAACGATGCTCTCCGCATCCGTGTTCGCCGCAGGTATCTCCATGGTGTTCACCATGATGGTCGCAGGTAGCATCTGAATCAAAATTCAATTTCCCCGCCAGTAATTGCTCAACAGCCTTATCTGCATCGCCGGATACCCCCCCATAGAGTTCAATACCCGCTTCAGCCAGCGCACTCTTTGCTCCTCCGCCGATACCACCACAGATAAGTGTGTCCACACCAATCTTTTTAAGAATGTCGGCAAGCGCGCCATGACCGCTCCCATTTGTGTTGACAGTCGTAGAAGCCGTAACCTTACCGTTTTCTACGTCATAGACCTTGAACATTTCGGTGTGCCCGAAGTGTTGGAACACCTGTCCGTTTTCATATGTTACCGCAATTCTCATGTTAAATTTCCTCGCTTTTCATTCATTCCATTATATTGTCAAGCCAGCATGTGTGCATTCTTCACTCATTTTTCATCATCTCCCAATTGACATCTTCTTTTATGACAGTGACCGCATCCACAGCCGGAGTATTCTCCCTCGCATAGGATGTAATCACCGCCATTGATGGATAATTCCATACCGTTAACAAGGACTTCCGCCAACTTCATGCGAGCACTATTGTAGATTGCTTGAGCAGTCGTTCGGGCGACATTCATTCGTTCGGCACATTCCTCTTGACTAAGTCGTTCCAAATCAATAAGTCTTATTGTCTCAAACTCATCTACCGTCATTACGACAAGCTTTCGTTCTGCGCCCCCATCTCCCAGTGGGCCGAAGTTTCGATTACCCGGCATATAACAGACACGCCGACATTTTTTAGGTCTTGGCATAATCACCATCTCCAACAAAATTATAATTGGCATATGCCATTAACTATAATAAAGAATACCGCAATTTATGGCATATGTCAATAACTTTAAAGTTCGATTTTCCTCTTAAAACGCTCAGGGGGGTGAAAAATTCCGCTGGAGTTTTTCCGGGGCAAACCAAGGCGAACAATAAAAAAGCGAGACAGGACGGGCTTTTCACCCCTTCGTCTCGCTTTTCTTTTGTATCTCTTTAAATATCCATCAGCATGGTCACGGCGCAATACACCAGTGCCAGCGCCATGACAGCATTCACGATCTTGCTGTATTTCTTGAAAAAAAGGTCAAAGGCCGCGCCAAATATCGCCCAGCAGCAGGTACCCACAAATCCGACAAACGCCAGCACCACAACAAACAGAGCGATGCCTGCTACGCTGCGGTAATATGGGAGCACGAAGGACGACATGGCTGTGATCCCGTAGAGGATGACCTTGACATTGACGAACTGCAGCAGCATGCCAGATACAAACGTATTCGTCCGGGAAAGTCCCTTCTTTTCGCCGTGGGGCTTATCACGCCATACCATCCACGCAAGCCAGAGAATATAAGCTACGCCAATGCACAACATAACCGGCTCGATGGTGGGAATAAAATCGTACAACAGCGCAGAAAAGGCCGCGCAGCACGACATGACGATCAGAAATCCCGCAAAAATCCCAAGATTGAACGGAAAGGATTTTTTGAAGCCGTACTTCCCTGCATTGGACAGGGACATGATGTTGTTAGGGCCGGGTGTAAAAGCTGTGAGAAAAATGTACGAAAAGAATGCGGCAAAATTCATTGTAAACACCTCCAACGCCAGCGCGGCTTGCAAGAAAAGGCTTGCTTCTGCTTTGTTCACGTGCTATCCTACCATCAAAGATTCATTCGGTAAATTCGAATGTTTTTCACTCTTAATTCGATTTTATTGAATATTGCAGAGGACTTGCCGTGGACTTGAAATATCTGAACACCTTCAAGACGATTGTGGAGGAAGGCAGTTTTATCCGCGCGGCGGAAAGGCTGAACTATACTCAATCCACCATCACCTTCCAAATCGGCCAGTTGGAACAGGAACTTTCCACCAGTCTCTTTGAAAAGATTGGGAGGAAAATGGTGCTCACGAAGGCCGGTGAGCATCTGATACCGTATGTAAATGAAGTGCTCGCCTCCGTGGATAGACTACGGAACTTTGAGGATGATCTCGCCGAATGTCAAGGTGATCTGCGCGTTGGTGTAGGGGAAACTTTGCTGTGCTATCATCTGCCCATTATTTTGAAAGAGTTTCACAGGCAAGCCCCGAAAGCCCGATTGTTTCTGCGTTCCATGAACTGCTACGACATCCGTGACGAGCTCATGGCCGGCACGCTGGACATCGGCGTTTTCTATGACTGTGTGGGCGGGTTCGGCACCAGTCTCACGACGCATCCCTTTGGGACTTATCCTCTGGCGCTTGTGGCGTCACCGGAATTGAAAAGACAACATCCGGATTTTATTACGGCCGATCAACAGATCCCCGTGCCGTTTATCATCAATGAGCCAACCTGTGTGTTTCGGCAGATATTCGAGCAGTATCTCCGGAAAAAGTCCATCATGCTCGATCACACGATTGAGCTGTGGAGCATTCCGACCATCAAGAACCTTGTAAAGAATAACGTAGGGATCACTTTTCTCCCACGCTTTTCCGTACAGGCAGAATTGGATGACGGAAGTCTCGTGGAAATACCAACAGAACTGACCGATACAACCATCTCGGCCGTTTGCGGGCATCACAAGAACAAGTGGATCAGCCCGTTGATGCAGTTGTTTATCAGCATTTGTTCTGATGAACAGTGAAGTTGTGCGAAATTGTGTCTCAGGGAACCCCCGGAAACGCAAACATCCGCTGCGGAATTTGATCCACAGCGGCTGTGTTTTATGGGCCTGTATCGGTGAAAAGCCTTGATATTACTGGCTTTCGAGTAAAAAAAGAAGCACCACTATTCTATCAAAATAGTGGTGCTTCTATGGCAAAGGACGCATATTTTAATAGAAATGCACCCCCTACGGTCTTAGGGGGTGCAAATTGCTGTCAGGGGGGTGCATTTTCAGGGAGGGGGTGCAAATATTTCAGCTTTCTGCCGGGAAAGCTGATTTTCGGCAGACGGCAAACTGATATTCAGATGTTTACGAACGGCCTGTCCATACCCTGAGCAAAGGATGCCGAATATGTTTACAGATAAAATTTCTGCAGAAGACCGTGAAAAGCTGTATGAGGAAGTTTGGACTGAGGCAATGTACAAAGTTGCTCCGAGATACCAAACATCGGCTACCATTCTCAAAAAGAAGTGTGATAATTGGGACATTCCCGTCCCGGGTGCGGGATATTGGGCAAGAAGACAAGCTGGATATATGGACAAGAAGCCAAAGCTATGAGAGGTTCCAAAGGGCCGTGCAAAATATCTCGTTTATGGGTATTCTGTTTCATATAAGCTTCCGCTGGAACAGATATCAGAGAAAGACATGCGATCAGATGAAGATCTAATAATATACTCCGAAAAAGCCAAAAGTAAGCTGACAAAAACCCGTGAAAATACAGTGGTTCCTGATAAGCTTATTAAACCACATCCATACATTGAGAGCCATCAAAAGAGAGCCGAAGAAAGAAAAAAGCATAGGAAGGACACTAGTTGGAAAGCGCTTAGAATTGATACCCCGCCCTCTCAGTTTGACAGAGCGTACAGGATATTAAACACCATGTTCTCAATTACTGATGACATGGAAGGCGGAGTATACCTTCCCGTATTCACAAACACGCCCGGAGACGGTGGGTTAATTGACATAGATAAACAAGAATGGTTTTTCTGGATGAATCAAAGCGATAATGGGCCGCTGACTCTTTCTTTTGATAGCCGGGGTTCTGCCTATTCGTATTCACATGAGCCTGATGATAGCAATTATGTTCTGAAATATTATGATAAACCCGGAATTCCTCTTGAGGATCAGGTCGGGGAAATCATCTATACATTGTTTGTGTACAGCGGCAAACAAGTTCAGGCAGAAGAACTTTCTCGTAGGAAGGAATCTCTTATTAGAGAGCGGCAAAAAAATTTGAGGCAGATGGAACCGCTTATGAAGGCTGAGCAGAATAAACTCTTAAAAGCCCTTAGCGAGTCAGCCCTATACAGAAAGGCTCAAGACTTACGGTTTTATGCAGCCGCGTATTATGATGGCGATCATGCTCTGGAGGCAGAGGCTCATTATCGGTGGATGCTTGACCGGGCTGACTGGCTCGACCCTCTAGCAGACAAAGAGGATGTGCTTCTCACAGAAACCTTTAAGGACACACTAAAATAAGAGTCGGCAGAAACATTTATTTTAGTTGGAAGATGTTGTATAGTAATTCGCGGACCGCATTAATGTAGGGCTGGTGAGTTTTATAACACAATCAGATATCCGACCTAAGAGAGTACACTTACAACGCTATGCTAGTAGCACATCAGCCGGGCGTTTCAATGATACTTGAAAAGTAAAAAGCAGATTGCTGAGCTACCTGATAAAAATCAACGGTGATTTATTCACACTATTTGAAAATTTGCTCTAAAAAGGAGATGCACTATGCACATATTACAATTAACACTCATGGTTAACGACTTGGAGAAATCTATCGAATTCTATCAGACGATTACCGAATTGACGATTTTCAGGCGCTTCAAAGCTGGACCCGGAGAAATTGCTTTTTTGACAAACGGCAAAGGCGAAACTGAGATCGAATTGGTCTGTATGCCACAAGGCCAGAAGTTTGAGGGTAAGGGCATGTTTATTTGCTTTGAAACGGACAAGCTGGATGCAATGCAGGAATTGGCACAAAGCAAAGGTCTTAACCCTTCGGCCATTCAGAATCCTGATGATCAAAGCCGTTATTTTTATGTGTATGACCCCAACGGGGTATCTATACAGTTGAAGCAAAAGCTTTGAGCCGTGTTGTAATACCGTGTGCACTTTTAACGAAAGGTCGATACCGTTTGCATTTGGTATCAAAATTGGTCACTACGGACTTCGAGTTTGAAACGTTTTATGATTTAATCATCGGCTATGGAATCTAAGAAAAATCAGGAGGTAATCTGTTATGGGTAAAAGAGTATCAAACCATGTAACATGGGTAGGGAAAACGGACTGGGAGCTTAAGAGTTTTCACGGGAATGAGCTCTCCACTTATAAGGGATCATCGTATAACGCATATCTTGTTCGCGGCAGCGAGAAGGCTGTTCTGATCGACACGGTATGGCAGCCGTACGACAAGGAATTTGTCTCTCGTCTGAAAGATGACATTGATCTGAATGCCATAGACTATATCGTCATGAACCACAACGAGATCGATCACTCAGGCTCTTTGCCGGAGCTAATGCGCGAGATTCCGGATACGCCGATCTATTGCACGGCGAAGGGTGAGAGTATTATCCGAGGCCATTATCATCAGAACTGGAATTTCACCAATGTCAAGACCGGAGATACGCTTGATCTCGGTGATGTGAAGCTGACCTTCGTGGAAGCCCCGATGCTGCACTGGCCGGACACGATGTTTACCTATATGGACGCAGGTGAGGGTGAGCATATCCTGTTCTCCAACGATGGCTTCGGTCAGCATTACGCTTCTGAATCTCTCTTTGACGACTGCGTGGACAACGCAGAAGTATATCACGAGGCGATGAAGTACTGGGCGAACATTCTGAATCTTTATTCCGCGCAGGCGACGAAAAAGATCAATGAGATTCTGGCGATGAACCTGCCGCTCGACATGATCGCTCCGAGCCACGGTATCATCTGGAAGACGAATCCGACAGAGATCGTCGGCAAGTATCTGGAATGGGCGGATGCTTACCAGGAGAAGCAGGTCACGATTTTCTATGACACCATGTGGAATTCCACAAGAAAGATCGGAGAGGCCATCGCATGCGGTATCCGGGAAGCGAGACCGGACATCACCGTGAAGCTGTTCAATGCCAGCAAGGATGACAAGAACGATATCGTGACGGAAGTATTCCGCTCGGAAGCAACCCTTGTCGGTTCTCCGACGATCAACTACGGGTATCTCTATTCCATCGGCGGCATGCTTGAAATGATCAAAGGGCTTCGCTTCAAGAAGAAAAAAGCCGCAGCATTCGGAAGCTACGGCTGGAGCGGCGGCGCAGTCAAGCAGATCACAGAAGGTCTGAAAGGCTGCGGCTTTGAGATCGTGAATGACGCCTTTGTGAAAATCTGGGTTCCTGATGAATCCGTGCTTGCTGAAGCTGAGGAGTATGGCAGAGACTTTGCCAACGCGCTCCAACCGGATGAGCAAATTTCTCAGAAATTGGAAAAACCGCAGCAGATAAAATTAAAGTGCAATCTCTGCGGCTGGGTTTACGATCCTGCAAAGGGCGATCCTGACGGCGGAATTGCTCCGGGGACTGCTTTCAAGGATATCCCGGACGACTGGGTTTGTCCGATCTGCGGAGCAGCGAAGTCAGATTTCAGCGAAATAACAGAATAAGATATCTGATATGGTCTCCGGCGGGTTATCTTCCCTGCCGGAGATCTTTTATTCTTCTGATATTCGTTTCAGGCAGAAGTGATTCTTATTGTATTCGATCAGGCCTTCATCACGCATATGCATGAGTTCTTTCGACAGTGCGCTTCGGTCAAGATTGAGGTAGTCTGCAAGCTCCTGCTGGTCAAAGAGAGTATCAAATTCCATCGAGCCATTCTGACGGGCGATATTTGACAGATATGCTCACCGTTGGAGAGGCCTGCTCCAGACACTTCTCTACAGTAACAGTCGCCTTTCTGAACACCAAAGCGATTTACACTTACGTCAAAAGCAGCGATAAAGAGGCTTCGAGAAAAGTCGCAGGCATCTTGCTATATGCCAAAACAGATGAGCCCGTCACACCCGATGAGAACATGGTTATTGGCGGCAACCGAATCAGTCTAAAGGCTCTTGACCTAAATCAGGAATTTTCGGTAATCATGGCACAGTTGGAAAGTCTTTATTCTTGGCTAGCAGCATAGATGTAGGAGGGGAAGGTATGCTCGGAGCAATCATCGGCGACATCGTTGGATCGCGTTTTGAATTCAATAATCACCGGAAAAGATAACGCGGGCCTTTCGGAATTCTGCCTCATACTTCACAGCCACAAGGCAAACAAAAAAGATGTGCTGAATTCCCTGAATTCCACGCTGTCGCAGGACAAGATAGCGGTAAGGCGCTCCGCGATATACGAGCTTGAGGAGCTTCAGCGCCCCAGGGAACGCCTGAATGCATATTGCGGCCAGCGGATTTGTTCTGTATTTCAACGGTTCGCAGGGTTATCTTGCAGACCCCGCTGCTCCCCAAATTTTCTTGATTCTTCTTTTATGGCAGTGATAATATAATTTTATGAGGAAACTGCTGTATATTTCAGATTCTGGCGATGGCTGGCGCAATCTTGCAATCGATGAATATTTTCTCAATACGCTCCCACCCGATTGTTTGCTGATGTATCTCTACGTCAATAATCGGGCCATCGTTGTTGGGAAAAACCAGAATGCCTGGCGGGAATGCGATCTGCGGCGCATGGAAGAAGACGGTGTACAGCTGGTACGGCGCTTTACGGGCGGCGGAACCGTCTATCATGACACAGGGAACCTGAATTTTTCCTTTGTTTCCGGCGGACACTATGACGTTTCCATGCAGACCCGCCTCATCGCGGACGTGGTACGCTCTTTCGGCATATCGTGTGAGTGCACGGGCCGAAACGACATCACCGCCGACGGCAGGAAATTTTCCGGCAGCGCCTATGCAAAGAGGCGCTGCGTTTACCTGCACCATGGCACGATTCTCGTCTCCTCCCGTCTGGACGATATGGGGAAATATCTACGCCCGTCCCGGGATAAGCTTCGCTCCAAAGGCGTGGAATCCGTTCATGCCCGCGTCTGCAGCCTGAGTGAATTTGTCCCCGGTCTGACGGTGGAGCAGGTTTCCGGACGTCTGCTGGATATGTATGAAGAAAAACTGGGTACGCCGGAGATGCTTGTCCCCGATGCGGATATGGTACAACGGCTGTACGAGCACAACGCCTCGTGGGAATGGTACTGCGGGAAAAGTCCTGCCTTCGACGTAATGCTGGAAAACCGGTTCCCCTGGGGCGAGGTCCAGCTGGCTTTCCAAGTTTCGGGCGGTACTGTGACGGCGTGCCGGATGTTCACCGATGCCCTGGACACTGGGTTGGCGGACAGGATCGGAACGCTTCTTACCGGCGTACGGTTTGACCGACAAACCCTTTCAGCAGCCGCAGGGGACAAAGATATAGCCGATTGGCTGGCCTGTGCGGACCTGTAGCGATAAAAATTGAATATTACCCGCAAGTGCGGGTCGGATGAAGGCATCAGGAGAGGCCGCTTTTTGCGGAGCCGAAGGGGAATGCAACAACTCTCAGGCAAAAGGACCGATGCTGGACGAACTCTGAAAAGCCCAACAGGGCACCGAAGAAGTAATCTCCGTGCAGGAGAGAATCTTTCAGGTCACAAAACAGAGGCGTGCAGATATTCTGCGCGCCTCTGTTTTTTATACGGTATTCTGAATGTGAAAGGAAGGGTGACTATGGAACAAAAAACGGCTCTCTACGCATGCCACGTGGCATGCGGCGGCAAGATCGTACCCTTTGCCGGGTATCTCCTACCCGTGCAGTATGGTACCGGTATCATTGCCGAGCACATGGCAGTACGTACCAAATGCGGACTATTCGATGTCTCACACATGGGCGAGGTGATGCTGGAAGGCCCCGACGCCTTAAAAAACCTCCAGTATCTCCTTACTAACAGCTACATCGTTATGGATCCCGGCCGCATCCGCTACGGCATTCTTTGCTATCCAGACGGCGGTGTAGTCGACGACCTGCTCGTACACAAAATCAGCAACACGAAGTATTTCATCATCGTGAACGCTTCCAACCGCGAGAAGGACGTGCAGTGGATTCGTGAGCACCTGCAGGGAGACGTCACGTTCAGCGATCTGTCCGACACATACGCGGAACTGGCGCTTCAGGGACCTCTTTCCAGACAAATCGCGCTGAAACTTACGGCGAAGCTGCCGGAGAAGTATTACAGTTTCCTTTCGGACTGCGACGTCTCGGGCATCAACGCCGTCATCGCCCAAACCGGCTACACCGGCGAACTTGGCTATGAATTTTATGTCAAAAACGAAAATGCGCCCGCGCTGTGGAACCTGCTGCTGCAGGCGGGCAAAGAAGAGGGACTTATCCCGTGCGGTCTCGGTGCCCGAGACACCCTCCGTCTGGAGGCGTCTATGCCCCTCTACGGCCACGAGATGGACGAGACCATTAACCCGCTGGAGGCAGGTCTGAACTACGGCGTAAAGCTGGATAAGGACTTCATCGGCCGCGACGCCATTGCCGTGCACCCGCTCCGGCGTACGCGCATCGGCCTGAAGGCCGTCGAACGGGGCATCCTCCGTGAGCATCAGGACGTTTACCTGGACAGCGAACACATTGGCCGCACCACTTCCGGCTGCTACCTGCCATACCTGAAAGGCGCGTACGCCATGGCACTGGTCGAAGTCGGCAAGGTCGATACGGGCGATACGGTCTACGTGGACGTACGCGGCAAACGCGTCAAATGCGAGGTTGTCCCCCTGCCGTTCTATAAAAGAACCCGAGTGCTGTAAAATTTGATATGGGAGGTATTGTTATGAAAGAAACTTTGAAGGATCGGAAATATACCAAAACCCACGAATGGGTGCTTTTCAACGAGGACGGCACCGCGGACATGGGCCTCACCGACTTCGCACAGGAGCATTTGAGTGACTTGGTTTTCTTCGGTCTTCCCAATGTGGGCGACGCCGTGAAAAAGGGCTGTGCCATCGGCGACGTGGAATCGGTCAAAGCCGTCGAGGAGTATAACTCTCCCGTGGACGGCGATATCGCCGCTGTAAACGAGACGCTGCTGGACAATCCCGGCTCCGTCAATGCGGATCCCTACGGCGTTTGGGTCGTCCGCATCGGCAACATTACCGCCGAAGGCGAACTGATGGACGCGGACGCCTACGACGCGTTCTGCACCGAAGCCTTAAAGGACGAGGAATAAGGAGGAAAGATGAGTTCCTATATACCGCAGAGCTGGGAGGAACGGCGGCAGATGCTGGACACCATCGGCGTAAGCGACGTAAACGAGTTGTTCTCGTCAATTCCCGCCGGTATGATGCTGGATAAGCTGGACTTGGAGCCCGGCAAGAGCGAACTGGAAGTACGGCGGATCATGTCATCCATGGCGGGGAAAAACCATGTGTTTAGCTCTATTTTCCGCGGAGCCGGTTCGTACAATCATTACATTCCCTCCATTGTCGGCATCGTGACCGGCAAGGAGGAGTTCCGCACAGCCTATACGCCCTATCAGGCGGAGATCTCTCAGGGCATCCTCCAGAGTATCTTCGAGTATCAGACCATGATCGCCCGCCTGACCGGTATGGACGTATCAAACGCCTCCGTATACGACGGCGCCACCGCGGCCGCCGAGGCCGTGGCCATGTGTGTGGACCGCAAGCACCGCAGGGCGCTCGTTTCCGCCACCTCCAATCCAATGGTTGTTGACGTGATCAAAACCTATTGCTACGGCAGGGGCATCGAGGTCGTTATGGTTCCCGAGAAGGATGGTGTCACCGATACGGAGGCGCTCAAAGCGCTGCTGGATGATGCCTCCGCCTGCATCTATACGATGCAGCCCAACTACTACGGCCAGATCGAGGACGTATCCGCCGTCTGCCAGACTGCGCACGCCGCCGGGGCCAAATATATCATGGGCGTGTATCCCATTGCCGCCGCCATCCTCGCCACTCCGGGCGAAATTGGAGCCGACGTGGCCGTGGGCGAGGGCCAGCCTCTTGGCCTGCCGATGGCGTTCGGCGGTCCATACCTGGGCTTCATGGCCACCACCGCCGCCAACATGCGCAAACTGCCCGGCCGCATTGTGGGTGAGACAACGGATGCTGCGGGCAATCGGGCCTTTGTCCTGACGCTCCAGGCCCGGGAGCAGCATATCCGCCGCGAAAAAGCCAGCTCGAACATTTGCTCGAACGAGGCGCTTTGCGCCTTTACGTCCGCCGTCTATATGGCGGCCATGGGCGACAAGAACATGCGACAGGTTGCCGAACTATGCTATGACAAGGCGCACTTTCTGGCGGAAAAATTGGAGGAGATTGGCTATGCACGCCGCTACGGCGGACCGTTCTTCAACGAATTTGTGACGGAAAACCCGCTCTGCCCAGAAAAGGTATGCGAGGCCCTCGAGGAACATGATATTCTGGGCGGCATACCTGTGGAAGGCGGAATTCTGTGGTGCGCCACGGAAATGAACAGCAAAGAGCAGATCGACACGCTCATTGACGTTCTGAAGGAGGTGCCTGATGGAACTGTTGTTTGAAAAAAGCCGGACCGGCAGGAGCATGGACTATATGCCTGCCTCCGACGTGGGCGAGTATTCCATGGACGCTTCCCTGCAAAGGAAGGAGCCCATCGGTCTTCCAGACCTGGCCGAAGTGGACCTGACGCGCCATTATACCGCGCTGGCAAAGCGCGTTTACGGCGTCAACTGCGGTTTTTATCCTCTTGGTTCCTGCACCATGAAATACAACCCCGCCGTGAATGAAACGGCGGCCTCTCTGCCGGGCTTCACGGGGATTCGCCCCCGGCAGCCGGCGAGTACCGTACAAGGCTGCCTGGGGGTGCTGACAAAGGCCGGAAAAGCGCTGTGCGAGATTACCGGCATGGACGATATGAGTTTTCAGCCGGCGGCCGGTGCCCACGGCGAGTTCACGGGTCTGCTCCTCATCAAGGCATACCATGATTCCCGCGGCGAGGGCGACAAGCGTAAAGTTATTCTGGTCCCCGACAGCGCTCACGGCACAAACCCTGCTTCCTCAGCCATGGCCGATTTTCGGGTCGTTTCCATTCCCAGTCTGCCTGACGGCGGCGTGGATTTGGACGCTTTGCGTGCCGCGGCGGGCGAGGATACCGCCGGCCTGATGCTCACCAACCCCAACACGGTGGGTATCTTTGACAAAAACATTCTCGAAATCACAAAAATCGTCCACGAAGCGGGAGGGCTAACGTATTACGACGGCGCGAACCTGAATGCCGTTATGGGCAAGGTGCGCCCCGGCGACATGGGCTTTGACGTCATCCATCTCAATTTGCACAAGACTTTCTCCACGCCGCACGGCGGCGGTGGTCCCGGCGCGGGCCCCTGCGGCTGCAAAGTGTTTCTTGCAAAATTCTTGCCCAAATATACCGTTACGGAAAACGGGGGCGTATACGGCTTCGCGAACCCCGCGCAGACAGTAGGCTGCGTGCGCTCTTTCTACGGCAACTTCCTTGTGGTGGTACGGGCTTTGGCATACATTGAGATGCTGGGAGCCAAAGGTATCCGTGAGGCGGCCGAGGGCGCCGTTGTCAACGCGAACTACCTGAAAACGCTCCTGTCCAAAGACTACCAATGCGCCACCAAGGGCTGGTGTATGCATGAGTTCGTACTGGACATCGGCGGTCTCAAGCATAAGACCGGCGTGAATGCCATGGATGTAGCCAAGGCCCTGGTGGACATGGGCATTCATCCCCCGACGATGTATTTCCCACTCATCGTTCACGAAGCCCTGATGATAGAACCCACGGAAACGGAATCCAAAGATACTCTCGACAGCGTTGCGACGGCATTCCATGCCGTCCGTGAAGCGGCCGAGAAAAACCCCGAGGCACTACATACGGCGCCCCATACGACGCCGATCGGCCGGCCGGATGAGGTCGCCGCGGCCAGAAAGCCCGTTCTGGTGTATAAAAAGTGATAAAAGCGGAGAGGCCGCTGAGCGCGGCCTCTCCCATGTAAACGGAGGATAGCATGTACGACGTTGTTGTAATAGGCGCAGGGCCCGGCGGTTATGTGACCGCCATCCGCGCCGCTCAGTTGGGGCTGAAAACCGCTGTAATCGAAAACAGGGACATCGGCGGCACCTGCCTTAACCTGGGCTGCATTCCCACAAAGACGCTGCTCTACGCCGCGGATATGTATTATGAGGCACGGCACGGTTTCGAGTCCGTCGGCCTGTGCGCTCCGGACGTGAGCTATGATCCTGTGAAACTCTATGCCCGGAAGGACGAGGTCGTACAGCAAATGCGCGACGGCGTGGAAAAGCTTCTGAAGGGCAACCATGTTTCTATACATAAAGGTACTGGCGTCATTACGGCGCCGGGGAAGGTGCGTGTGGACCTCGCGGAGGGAAGCAGCGAGGAACTGGAGGCCGGACATATTATCATTGCGACCGGCAGCGTGCCGTCTAGACCGGATTTTCCGGGCTGCGGCCTTCCCGGGGTCGTCACCAGCGACGAGCTTCTAAACGCAGGGGGAAAAATCTATAACCGTCTCGTCGTTCTGGGCGCCGGCGTCATCGCCATAGAGTTTGCCGATCTGTTTGCCCGTCTGGGCTGCGAGGTGACGGTGGCGGTGCGCAGCAGCCTGCTGCGCGTCTGGAGCCGGGACATCTCTCAGAATCTGAGCATGATTTTTCGGAAGCACGGCATCAGGATTTATGAGACGACCACCATCAGAAGTACTGAAGCGGCGGAGGGCGGTCTGCTCTGTCACTTTATCAGCAGGGAAAAGCCGCTGGACCTGTATGCGGATGGTGTCCTAGTGGCCAACGGCCGCGCGCCCTTTACGGACAGTCTCTTCGGGGACGGCGTATCCATAGCAACGGAGCGCGGGCATATCCTTGTAAACGACGACTTTGAAACGAGTATGGCCGGGGTGTATGCCATCGGCGATGTGACGGGGAAGACCCAGCTGGCCCACGCGGCCTCGGCGCAGGGAGTGTTTGTGGCGGAGCGTATAACCGGAACTGTTCCTCAGATCAACCTGAACCTTGTGCCGAGCTGCATCTACACGGATCCCGAAATTGCCTGCGTCGGCCTCACGGAGGACCAGGCGGCCGAGCGCGGCATCAAAGCTATAACGGGCAAATACGTGATGAACGGCAACGGCAAATGCCTGATTCAAATGTCCGAGCGCAGTTTCGTGAAGCTCGTGGCCGATGCCGGTACCGGAAAGCTCGTCGGCGCACAGCTCATGTGTCCCCGGGCCAGCGATATGATCAGCGAACTGTCGCTGGCCATTGCCCGGGGTGTCACCGCGGAGGAACTGGCAGGCGTTATCCATCCTCACCCCACGTTCGGGGAAGGTATTGCCGAGGCTGCGGAGACGCTGCTGGGCCACAGCATTCACACTATGCCCAAGTGGAAGTAAAACCAATCATCCCCCTCGGGACATTTGATTCCAGAGAGGGAGTAACGTCGTCTGACATTCGGCATGCGGGGTGGGTTGCGCCCCCCTTGTCTCGTTTTTTCCTTGTATTACGGGCTTTTCTAATAGGCAAAATAAAAAGGTACTCAGTGGATTTGTATGATCCACTGAGTACCTTCGTGGTGGAGACGAAGAGATTCGAACTCTCGACCTCACGGATGCGAACCGTGCGCTCTCCCAGCTGAGCTACGCCCCCATAGCGCTATCACGCGCGCTCAAGTATTATAACATAAAATTCCGTTTTGTAAAGAGAAAAGAGTTCTTGTTGATAAAATCGTGCGTTTGAAGTATAATGTCTGTGGAGCCGTACTAGTCGGGGAGCCAGCGGTGCCCTGTACCCGCAATCCGCTACAGCGGGGATGAATCCCTGCCCCCGAATCTACGATGTGTCGTCTGACCGCAGTAAGTGGCGTTGAAGGCCCGGTCTTGCGCAATGGAGTCCCGCGAACCATGTCAGGCGGGGAACCGAGCAGCATTAAGCGGACACCTCCGTGTGCCGCGAGATTGCCGGGTCTGAGCTAACTGCCGCGGTAACGGGCATATCGTATGTTCAAAGGCAGGTGTGCGGCTCTATTATTTTTATATTTTTGCGAGGGTGGCATGTATCAGGCACTGTACCGCAAATGGCGGCCCAGGACGTTCGACGACGTGGTGGGCCAGGCCCATATCACCGAAACGCTCAAAAAGCAGGTCGAGACCGGCCGGCTGAGCCATGCCTACCTTTTTATCGGCACCCGCGGCACCGGCGAAGACCTCCGGTGTGCGGCTCTATTATTTTTATATTTTTGCGAGGGTGGCATGTATCAGGCACTGTACCGCAAATGGCGGCCCAGGACGTTCGACG
>Ga0183099_1000726_pt1 | contig 22057 bp, 19 predicted proteins | sample Biomet1_FD_127788 | JGI IMG/M metagenome (GOLD analysis project Ga0183099, IMG submission 127788) | Microbial communities from bioreactor (seeded with anoxic lake sediment) at LBNL, California, USA - Biofuel metagenome 1 | ecosystem: Engineered > Bioreactor > Anaerobic > Unclassified ...
CCGACCAACGGTGACCGAGCTGTAATCGCCAACCCGCAGTCGCAACCGGCGGGCGCGCCAGGCCAAGCAAACGCGCGTCCGCCCGATCAAGCAAGGAGCAAAACCATGCCCAAGGCATTTTTGATAGACACCACGCGCTGCACCGCCTGCCGGGGCTGCCAGGTGGGCTGCAAGGAGTGGAAGAACATGCCCGCCGTGCCCACCAAACAGCGCGGCACGCATCAAAATCCGCCCGACCTGACGCACTACAACTTCAAGCTGGTGCGCTTTTCCGAACACTTGGAAGGCGACACCGTGAAATGGTACTTCTTCCCCGACCAGTGCCGCCACTGCCTGGACGCGCCCTGCATGAGCGGCGCCTCGGTGGAAGGGGCCATCATCAAGGATGAGGCCACCGGCGCCATCATCTACACCGAAAAGACGGCCAAGGACGACTTCGAGACCATCCGCTCGGCCTGCCCGTACGACATCCCGCGCAAGGATCCCAAGACCAAGCGCATCGTCAAGTGCGACATGTGCATCGACCGCGTGAAGGCCAACCTGTTGCCCATGTGCGTGAAAAGCTGCGCCATGGGGGCCATGAACTTCGGCGAGCGGGCCGACATGCTCAAGCTCGCGGCCGAACGCCTGGTCGCGGTGCAGAAGGACTTCCCCAAAGCCCAGCTGTGCGATATGGAAAGCGTGTCGGTCATCTACTTGGTGGCCGACGAACCCATGAAGTACCATAAGCTGGCCGTGGCCGATGCCTCCGACGTGATGAAGGGCGCGCCGGGCATGACCCGCCAGGAGATGCTGGCCGGACTCCTCGCCCCGCTGCGCAAGTCCGCCAAGCAGTTGCAAGGCTAACAACAGCATCAACGGGACAAGACGCCTTCCATAGACGCGGGGTCGTCCGGCACTCCAGAGCCGGGCGGCCCCGCCCTTTCCAAGAACCAACGCCTCAAGGAGCCTCCATGACCACCCCCGCGCCCACCACCACACAGGATTCCCCGTCCCTGCGCGCCATCGAGACCGCCCTCGCCCGCGCCAACGCGGAGCTGCCGGCCCTGGCGCCCCTGTTTGCGGCCTTCGGCCCGCTTTTCGCCGTGCGCGCAAAACTGCGCGAGAGCGCCCCGGGCTGGACCGGCCCGCTTCCGGCCTTCGACGCCGAGCGCTTCTGCCAGGGCGTTTTCGTGCTGGCGCAAATGGAGCACGGCCAGGGCTTTCAGGACATGAGCGCCCAGCTGCCAGCGGCGGCGCAATTGCTGCTGCCGGTCATGGCGCAGTCGTTTCCGGCCGTGGCCGATGAGCTGCGCGCCCTGCGCGCCGCCGTGGAAACCGGCGCGCTCGCCCCGGAGACCCTGGCCGCCATGGGCTTCGGCGAAACCGCCAGCGTGCCCGGCGTCAGCCCCGGGACCTTGATTTTCGCCGCAGCCGAGCTGGTGCGGCCCTTTGTGGAGCGCCAGGCCCAGGATCTGGCCGCGCCAACCCTGGAGTTGTCGTGGCGGCGGGCCATGTGCCCGGTTTGCGGCGGCGCGCCCAACATGAGCGCGCTGCGACGCGTCACGGACGACGCGGAGTTCATCCAGGCCCACGGCGGACGGCGCTTCTTGCGCTGCTCGTGCTGCGCCACGGAGTGGACGGTCAAGCGCGTGTCGTGCCCGGCCTGCGGCTGCGAGGAGCCGGACGAGCTGCTGGTGCTGCGCGACCCGGCGCGGCCCTATGAGCGCGCCGACGCCTGCAAACGCTGCAAGACCTTTGTTCTTTGCCTGGACGCGGGCGAAATGGTGGACGTGCCCGACACCGACGTGGCCGCCCTGACCATGCTGCCCCTGGAGCTGCAGGCCAAGGCCCAGGGCTATGCGCCCCTGGCCAGCCACCCCTGGAGTGAAATGTAGCGGGCGTTCCGGAATCTGCGGCGCGGCCGCGTCGTGGCAACACACCGATATTATGTAAAGCGTGTCGGTGAATGCATTCCATCACGGAATATATTCTTGCCGTGATGTACGCATGCGTCTTTTACAATACTGCCATAACATACTTCCAAATGTGCACAGGAATGACACAATAGCATTCCGCTTCGGCCTGCCGTGCAATACGATGATCGCGCCGCTCCTGGGCATTATGCGTTCGGCACAACAATTGTATAGATATGCGTGGGAGGCACCATGCCCTACGCAGTCCTACCGGCCATTTTTGCGGCTTCGGCCCTGCTCATGCGGAGACATCGCGCAAGCGTCCATTGGCGCGTTTGCCTGGGGCCAGCGCGGCCGACGCGGCCGACGCGGCGGGAGCAGTAGCTTGGCCCAGGGAAGCGCCTGCCCCGCGGGCACCAGCAAACACTGCGACCCGCGCACCAAGGAGTGCCACGCCGATGCGTGCCGCGGCAGGATCGTTCCCCTGCTGCTGCGGATGTGCCAGGCCGTTTCGGAGCAGGGGGACCTTTCCCTGGCCCTGGAGTCGCTGCTGGACTACATGCGGGCGGACATGGCCGTGGAACGCGCCATGATCAACCTGCACGACCGGGAGACCGGCTGCATCTTCATCCACAAGTGCCTGGGCCTGACCGAAGAGGAGCAGGCCCGGGGCGTGTATTTTCCGGGCGAGGGCATCACCGGCAGGGTGGACCATCTGGCCCGGCCCATCCTGGTGCCGCGCATTGGCGACGAGCCCGCCTTTCTGAACCGCACGGGCTGCCTTTCCCGCCCGGAGGACCGCGACCATGCCTTTTTGTGCGTGCCCATCCAGCGCGGCAAAAAGGTCCTCGGCAGCATCAGCGCCATTCTCCCCTTCGACGACGAGGAACGCATGCGCAGGCGCCTGGGCGCTTTGGCCGTGGCCGCCAACATGCTCGCCCAGGCCGTGGAGCTCTACCTGCTCGAGCATGTGGACAAGGTGCAGTGGGAAGAGCGCCACCAGGAGCTCATGGGCCAGCTGCGCGCGCGCTTCAAGCCCTCGAACATCATCGGCTCGTCCAAGGTCATGATGGAGGTCTTCGCCCTGATGCACAAGGTGGCCCAGACCAGGACCACGGTGCTGCTCTTGGGCGAATCCGGCGTGGGCAAAGAGATGATCGCCGACGCCATCCACTTCGAGGGCTTCAACCCGGGCGGGCCGCTGGTGAAGTTCAACTGCGCGGCACTGCCGGAGAGCATTCTGGAAAGCGAGCTGTTCGGCCACGAAAAGGGCTCGTTCACCGGGGCCGCCCAGCTGCGCAAGGGCCGCTTCGAGGAAGCCGACGGCGGCACCATCTTCCTCGACGAAGTGGGCGAGATGTCCCTGGGCGTTCAGGCCAAGCTTTTGCGCGTGCTGCAGGAGAAGTCCTTTGAGCGCGTGGGCGGCAACAAGCCCGTCAACGTGAACATCCGGGTCATCGCCGCCACCAACAGGGACCTGGCCGAGATGGTGGAGCGCGGCACCTTCCGCCAGGACCTCTACTTCCGGCTCAACGTGTTTCCCCTTGTGGTGCCGCCCCTGCGCGAGCGCGGCAGCGACATCGTGACCCTGGCCGAGCACTTTGCGGCGCGTTTTGCACGCGAAACGGAAAAACCCGTGACGCGCATCACCACGCCCGCGTTGAACATGCTCATGAACCATTCCTGGCCGGGCAACGTGCGCGAGCTGGAGAACGTCATCGAGCGCGCGGTGATTCTGACCGAGGACGACGCCATCCATGGCTATCATCTGCCGCAATCGCTGCAGCCGCCCGCCCAGACCGACCAGGAAAACGGCGAGGGGCTGAAGGAAAGGCTCGGAGCCATTGAGCGCGAAATGCTCGCGGAGGCCCTGCGCCGCTGCCAGGGCAACGCCAGCAAGGCCGCACAGGAGCTGGGCCTGACCTATCGCAGCATGGGCCTGCGCATGAAGAAGCACCAACTGCGCTACGGCGCGTTCCGCAAGGGCCGCGGGGCCGACGCCGCACAGACCTGACCCGGCCCGTTCCGCTAGCCCCGCCTGATCGCGGGATCAGCGCAATCGCCCGAGCCGTGAGGTCGCCTGCATCGTCGCCTCGGCGGAATCCGGCGAAGCGGCCCGCCTAGTCAGTTTCTTCGATCGGTCACGTTCGCCCCATCCTAACGGCCCCGCCCTGCCGCCCCGTCCTTGCCCTCCGCCTCACCTGCACCGCCAACCAGCAGACATCGGCCGCATCTTTCATCCGACCTTTCCGGCCTTCCGCGCCCGTCCGGCGCACGCCTCTGCCCGCGCCACTTGCGACCAACGCTGCCCCACGCCACAATGCGCAGCCGTCTGCTTTCACGCGCCACACATTCCGCCGCGCCCTCCGTCACCTTGTCTGCCCCCAGCCGCCCCGGCCTTCCGCCCGGCAAAACACGGAATCTACGGATCGGAACATTTGCGCAAGCATGCGCCGTTTGCGTCAAAAGCATTTAAAACCAGCTTGTTGCACTAGCGACTGTCTGATGTGCCCCGGCATGCGGCCTGCCGCTTCCGCCCTGTTGCGTCACTTCGCGGCAGGCGCTGGCGGCGGCGTCCCAGCCCGCCCGCACGGCCGCCCCGAACCGTCCCGAACTTCCTCAAAATAGCCCGCCAAGGCCCGCGCCTGCGGCGTCCGCGGCTGGCGTCCACATTCCGTCCGCCCGGGCGCCGTGTTCAGGCGCATCGTTAAAAATGCAATAGTTACAGCGCATTACGCTTACAATCACCGGTATTATAGCCCCCGTGTCGGACCCTTGGTGGCACGCTAATCGCTTTATGCCCGAGAACGAGGGCGCTTCCATCCTGGGGCCCTGATGCACCGCAAAGGAGTTCTGACATGACACGCAAGATCGCGATTTACGGCAAGGGCGGCATCGGCAAGTCCACCACCACCCAGAACACCGCCGCCGCGCTGGCGCACTTTCACGGCAAGAAGGTCTTCATCCACGGCTGCGACCCCAAGGCCGACTCCACCCGCCTGATTCTGGGCGGCAAGCCCCAGGAGACCCTGATGGACGTGCTGCGCACCCAGGGCGCGGAAAAGGTCACCAACGATAAGGTCATCAAGGCCGGCTACATGAACATCAACTGCGTGGAGTCCGGCGGGCCGGAGCCCGGCGTGGGCTGCGCGGGCCGCGGCATCATCACCGCCATCGACCTCATGGAGGCCAACGGCGCCTACACCCCGGACCTCGACTTCGTGTTCTTCGACGTGCTGGGCGACGTGGTCTGCGGCGGCTTCGCCATGCCCATCCGCGACGGCAAGGCCCAGGAGGTCTACATCGTGGCCTCCGGTGAGATGATGGCCATCTACGCCGCCAACAACATCTGCAAGGGCCTTTTGAAGTTCGCCAAGCAGAGCGGCGTGCGCCTTGGCGGCGTCATCTGCAACAGCCGCAAGGTGGACCGCGAACGCGAGTTTTTGGAGGAGTTCACCGCTTCCATCGGCACGCAGATGATCCACTTCGTCCCGCGCGACAACATTGTGCAGAAGGCCGAGTTCAACAAGAAGACCGTGACCGAGTACGACGACACCGAGAACCAGGCCCTGGAATACAAGGAGCTTGGGCGCAAGATCATCGAGAACACCAACTTCGTCATCCCCAAGCCGCTGACCATGGACGAGCTTGAGGCCATGGTCGTGAAGTACGGCATCTCCGACTAACCCGGAACCAAGGACGCAAAGGAGCAGCGTATGAAGATGATTCGAGCCATTGTGCGCCCCGATTCCGCTGAAGCCGTGACCGACGGCCTGGCCGAGGCCGGCTACTACACCATGACCAAGATCAACGCCTTTGGCCGCGGCAAGCAAAAGGGCATCACCGTGGGCAACGTGCACTACGACGAACTGCCCAAGACGCTCATCATGATGGTGGTGGAGGACGACGCCCTGGAAGAGGTGCTGAAGCTCATCAAGTACAAGGCCTATTCCGGCAACTTCGGCGACGGCAAGATCTTCGTCACCTCGGTCGAGCAGGCCATCACCGTGCGCACCGGCCTCAAGGGCCTGTAGGCTGGTGCCGCCATGAAGGAGATAATCGCCATCATCCGCCCCAAGAAGGTGCGGGCCACAAAGGAAGCGCTTGAGGCCACGGGCTTTCCCTGCTTCCTGGCCGTCTCCGTGCTGGGCCGCGGCCACCAGCGCGGCATTGCGGGCGAAATAGCCTGCGAGATCCCCGCCGAGCTGCACGGCCAGGGCAAGTCCGGCGGCATGAAGTATATCCCCAAGCGCATGCTCTCCATCATCGTGCCCGACGCCAACGTGGACACCGTGGTGGAGGCCGTGGTCAAGGCCAACCAGACCGCGCAGATAGGGGACGGCAAGATCTTCATCTGCCCCATCGAGGACGCCGTCCGCGTGCGCACGGACGAAACCGGTGAAAGCGCCATTCTGTAAGACGCGCCAAGGAGAAGCGAACTATGCCATATCATGAGTTTGAATGCAGCAAGTGCATCCCGGAGCGGAAGAAGCACGCTGTCATAAAGGGCCCGGGCGAGGATTTGACATCGGCTCTTCCCCTTGGCTACCTGAACACCATACCCGGCACCATTTCCGAGCGCGGCTGCGCCTACTGCGGCGCCAAGCACGTCATCGGCTCGCCCATGAAGGACGTCATCCACTTGAGCCACGGGCCCATAGGCTGCACCTACGACACGTGGCAGACCAAGCGCTACATAAGCGACAACGACAACTTCCAGCTCAAGTACACCTTCGCCTCGGACATGAAGGAGAAGCATATCGTCTTCGGCGCGGAGAAGCTGCTCAAGAGCAACATCCTCGAGGCCTTCAAGGCCTTCCCGAAGATCAAGCGCATGACCATCTACCAGACCTGCGCCTCGGCGCTCATCGGCGACGACCTGAACGCCATCGCCCAGGAGGTCATGGAGGAGCTGCCCGAGGTGGACATCTTCGTGTGCAACTCACCCGGCTTCGCCGGCCCCAGCCAGTCCGGGGGGCACCACAAGATCAACATCGCCTGGATCAACCAGAAGGTGGGCACCTTTGAGCCCAAGATCACCAGCGATTACGTCATCAACTACGTGGGCGAGTACAACATCCAGGGCGACCAGGAGGTCATGACCGACTTCTTCAAGCGCATGGGCGTGCAGGTGCTCTCCACCTTCACGGGCAACGGCTCGTACGACGACCTGCGGGGCATGCACCGGGCGCACCTGAACGTGCTCGAATGCGCGCGCTCCGCCGAATACATCTGCAACGAGCTGCGCGTGCGCTACGGCATTCCCCGCCTCGACATCGACGGCTTCGGCTTCGAGCCGCTGGGCAACTCCCTGCGCAAGATCGCCCTGTTCTTCGGCATCGAGGAGCGCGCCCAGGCCATCATCGACGAGGAGACCGCGCGCTGGAAGCCGGAGCTCGACTGGTACAAGGCGCGGCTGACCGGCAAGAAGGTCTGCCTGTGGCCCGGCGGCTCCAAGCTGTGGCACTGGGCCCACGTCATCCACGAGGAAATGGGCTTGGATGTCGTCTCGGTTTACACCAAGTTCGGCCACCAGGGCGACATGGAGAAGGGCATCTCCCGCTGCGAGGAAGGGGCGCTGGCCATCGACGACCCCAACGAGCTGGAGGGCCTGGAGGCCATGGAGACGCTCAAGCCGGACATCATCCTCACGGGCAAGCGCCCCGGCGAGGTGGCCAAGAAGATCCGCGTGCCCTACCTGAACGCCCACGCCTACCACAACGGCCCCTGGAAGGGCTGGGAAGGCTGGGTGCGCTTTGCGCGCGACATCTACAACGCCATCTACTCGCCCATCCACCAGCTGGCCCTGCTCGACATCAGCAAGGACGAGATTCCCGGCGACAAGGGCTTCGCCACCGCGCGCATGCTCTCCGACGCGGACCTGCCCGAGGACGTGCGCAACGCAACCGACATGCGTCCGTACAGCGGCCAGTTCGACAGCCTGGCCAAGCTGCGCGGCAAGACTTACCCGGCCTTTGAACGGCAGACGGCCGTGGCGGAATAAGGGGGGCGCAATGGAAGACCTCATGAAGAGCCGCATGACCGAGATGGAGAACTACATCATGAAGAACTGCCTGTGGCAGTTCCACTCCCGCAGCTGGGACAGAAAGGTGCAGAACGAGCAGATTCTGACCAAGACCCGGCAGATTTTGTGCGGCGAGCGCGCCAACAACGAAACCCCGGCGGACAAGTGCTTCTGGGTCGACGCCGTGTGCCTGGCCGACGAGTTCAAGCGCCGCTTCGCCTGGCTTGAGGGCATGAGCTGCGAGGAAGTGGCCCGGCTCATGGGCATGCTCCACGCGCGCATGGATTACCTGACCATCGACGGCTCGCTCAATCTCGAGCTCACCGACCAGCACTATTAGCAAGGAGAGTCTTATGCTTTGCCAGGTTAAGGACAAGGAACGTGCTGGCATCATCAATCCCATATTCACCTGCCAGCCCTGCGGCGCGCAGTTCGCCAGCATCGGCGTCAAGGACTGCATCGGCATAGTCCACGGCGGCCAGGGCTGCGTCATGTTCGTGCGACTGCTCATCTCGCAGCACTTCAAGGAAAGCTTCGAGATCGCCTCCTCCTCCGTGCACGAGGACGGCGCGGTGTTCGGCGCCTGCGGCCGCGTGGAGCAAGGCGTCGACGTGCTGCTCATGCGCTACCCGGACGTGAAGGTGGTGCCCATCATCTCCACCTGCCTCACGGAAGTCATTGGCGACGACATAGAGGGCGTGGTGCGCAAGCTGAACGAAGGGCTGCTGAAAGAGAAGTACCCGGGACGCGAGGTGCATCTCATTCCCATCCACACCCCGAGCTTCGTGGGCAGCATGGTCTCCGGCTACGACATCGCCGTGCGCGACTTCGTGAAGTACTTCTCCAAGAAGACCGAGCCCAGCGGCAAGCTGAACCTGCTCACCGGCTGGGTGAACCCCGGCGATGTGACGGCCCTGAAGCACCTGCTGGCCGAGATGGACATCGACGCCACCGTGCTGTTCGAAATCGAGGCCTTCGACTCACCCATCATGCCCTCGGGCAACCACGTGTCCCACGGCGACACGAGCATAGAGGACCTGACCGGCACGGCCAACGCCCTGGGCACCCTGGCGCTCAACCGCTACGAGGGCGGCAAGGCGGCGGAGTACCTGGCCAACGAGTTCGACATCCCGACCATCATCGGCCCCACGCCCATCGGCATCCGCAACACGGACACCTTCCTCAAGAACCTCAAGACCCTGACGGGCAAGGCCATACCGGAATCCCTGGTGCGGGAGCGCGGCATCGCCCTCGACGCCCTGACCGACCTGACGCACATGTTCCTGGCCGACAAGCGCGTGGCCATCTACGGCAACCCGGACCTGGTCATCGGCCTGGCGGAGTTCTGCCTGGACCTGGAGATGAAGCCCAAGCTGCTGCTTTTGGGCGACGACAACCCGAACTACAAGAACGACCCGCGCATTCTGGCCCTGCAAGAGAACGTGGACTATGAGATGGAGGTCATCACCAACGCCGACTTCTGGGAGTTGGAGAACCGCATCAAGAACGAGGGCCTGGAGCTCGACCTCATCCTGGGCCACTCCAAGGGCCGCTTCATCTCCATCGACAACAACATCCCCATGGTGCGGGTGGGCTTTCCCACCTACGACCGCGCGGGCCTGTACCGCCACCCGGTGGTGGGCTACGCGGGCGCCATCTGGCTTGCGGAGCAGATGGCCAACACGCTGTTCACCGACATGGAATACAAGAAGAACAAGGAGTGGATCCTGAACGTCTGGTAGCCCCGGGGCCAGCCATGCCACGCCGATTGCCGGGAGCCGCCCGGCCCAAGCTCCATCAGCGGAGCGCCGACCAGGGCGGTTCCCTTTTCCGGTCTGTTTCATCCTGGCTTCTTTAGGCTTGCGGAGGTGAACGATGCGCGCAGATGCGACAAAGAGCGGCCCAGCCAAGGCGGATTCGCGAACCACCAGCGGCATAGCCTTTGGCGGCCGCCCGGACCGGCAATACTACTTCGCCTACGGAGCCAACATGAACGCCGCGCAAATGGCCGAGCGCTGCTCGCGGCCGGTGGTCTTTGCCGTGGCCAAGCTGCCCGGCCACCGCATCGGCTTCCATGGCCGGTCCGAGGTCTGGGACGGCGCGCTGGAGACGGCCGTGCCCGCGCCGGGGCACGACCTCTGGGGCGTGGTGTACGAACTGACCTTCATGGATTTGCAGCGGCTGGACGAATGGCAGGACGCCCGTCTGGACGGCGGCGGAAATTACTTTCATTATCCGGCCCAGGTGACCGACGCCGCGGGCGGCGCGCTGACGGCGCTGCTGTACAAGAAGGACCTGCTGGGCCCGGCCAGGGCGCCAAGCCGCGAGTATCTGGAGCGCATCGTCCAGGGAGCAACGGCGCGCGGCCTGCCCGCGGACTACGTCGAGAGCCTGCGCCGCACGGCCTCGGTTCCGGCAAGCTACCCGGTGCCGGACCGCGGCGACACCCTGCGCGAGATCAGGGTCATCACCAGCTGCTCGGAATGCGGGGCCTAGGGCCAGCCCCCTGCCCCGCACCCGCGCGGACCAACGCAACCTCAGCCCTGGAGCAGACAATGAGCACGACAGCAGACCATTCCCCAGAATCCGCTTGCCGCCCCATGCGCCGCAAGGACCGCGAAGTGACCGACCGCGCGGAGATGGACGCCATCATCGGCGCGGGCAAGGTGCTGCACCTGGCCCTGGCCGATGGCGACATGCCCTTTGTGGTGCCGGTGTTCTACGCTTACGACGGCGCGGCCCTCTACTTCCACTCCGCCAAGTCGGGCAGCAAAATCGACATCATGAAGCGCAACAACAAGGTCTGCTTCTGCATCACCGTGGACCACGGCATCATCGAAAGCGACCAGCCCTGCGACTTCGAGGCCCGGCACCGCACGGTCATCGGCTTCGGCCGGGCCGCGTTCGTGGAGAACGAGGCGGAAAAGATCAAGGTGCTCAACATGATCGTAGGCCGCTTCACGGACAAGGCCTTCGAATATCCCAAGGGGAACCTCAAGGTCACGGCGGTGGTGCGCATCGAGATCGACTCCCTGAAAGCCAAAAAGCACGGATTCTAATGCTGCCGTGATCACAGCGGGGCCTGCCCCGGACAAGCTGCGACAAAAACGGCGCCAGCTCACAATAAGGTAGTTGGAGGTGTATGCGCCGCGCATGGCGCGGGCTGCCACGCCAGAGATGCGTCCGCGAAACAATAATAATTTTACTAGTAAATTCATTGTGTTATACAATCAGAATCAGCCAATCGCAAAATTACAGTGAATCAGCCACGCTGGCACATGCCTTGCTCTAGTGATCCCGCAACCCTTGGAGGCCGCGCATGACACCACACACCGGCCTCTTGGCCCCGCCAAACCACAGCGTCAATCACGGCGCGAACCACGGGCCGGAGCACGTAGCGCACCACGGAGCCGACCCCGAGGCCGGCCAACGGGCCAGCGACCTGCTCGGCAGCCAACCCAGCGGCCTGCCCACTGACCAGCCGGATAGCCGGACCGGCATGCGTGCGGCTGATGAGGCTTGCGATCAGGCGGCCGGGCAGGCGAACGAGCAGACGGACAGCCAGCCCCTGGGAATGCCGGGCGGGCGGGCAGACGAGCGGACCCACGAGCGGACAGTCAGCCCATTGGGAAAGCGGACAGGCGCACGGGCAGGCGCACGGGCAGCCGCAAGTCAGGGCGGAAGCGCCGCCGGGCCATCCTGCGCCAGGGTCTCCGGGGTTGATGCGGCGCGCGGCCTGGACGCGGCGAGCGAGATGAAGGAGTGCCACGCCGGGGTGTGCCGGGGCAAAATCGTGCCGCTGCTCGTCGAGATGGGCCGCCTGCTCTCGGAGCAGAACGACTTCGGCGGCGCGTTGGAGGCCCTGCTCGGCTACATGCGCGCGGACATGGGCATGGAGCGGGCCATGATCAGCCTGCACCACCGTGAGTCCGGCCGCATTTTCGTGCACAAAAGCATCGGCCTCAGCAAGGAGGAGGAGGAGCGCGGCGTATATGCCCTGGGCGAGGGCATCACCGGCAAGGTGGTGGAGACGGCCCGGCCCATCGTGGTGCGGCGCATCGGCGACGAGCCCGCCTTTTTGAACCGCACCAAGAGCCTGTGCCAAAAGACGGACCTGGAGCTGTCCTTCATGTGCGTGCCCATTCTGCGCGGTGCCAAGGTGCTCGGCACCATCAGCGCGGAGCGCCGCTACGAAAGCGCGGCCCTGCTGGACAAGCACGTGGACGCCCTGGTGGTGGCGGCGCACATGCTGGCCCAGGCCGTGGAGCTGCATCTGGTCGAAAACGTGGACAAGACCCTGTGGGAGGAGCGCACCCGCGTGCTGGTGGACAAGCTCAAGGAGCGCTACCGGCCGTCCAGCATCATCGGCGCCTCCAAGCCCATGCTCGAACTCTACGACCTGCTGCGCAAGGTCTCGCAGACGCGCACCACCCTGCTGCTGCTGGGAGAGTCCGGCGTCGGCAAGGAGATGATCGCGGGGGCGCTGCACTATGGCGGCCCGAACCCCAAGGGACCGCTGGTGAAGTTCAACTGCGCGGCCCTGCCGGAGCACCTTGTGGAGAGCGAGCTCTTCGGCCACGAAAAGGGCTCCTTCACCGGGGCCATCCAGTTCCGCAAGGGGCGCTTCGAGGAAGCGGACGGCGGCACCATTTTTCTGGACGAAGTGGGCGAGCTGCCCCTGGCCGTGCAGGCCAAGCTCTTGCGCGTGCTGCAGGAGCGCCAGTTCGAGCGCGTGGGCGGCAACCGCACCCTCACCGTCAACATCCGCGTCATCGCCGCCACCAACCGCGACCTGACGGAAATGGCCGACCGGGGAGCCTTCCGGCAAGACCTGCTCTACCGCCTCAACGTCTTCCCCATCCTGGTGCCCGCCCTGCGGGAGCGCGGCAACGACATCGTCTCCCTGGCGGAGCACTTTATGGCGCAATACGCCCAGGAATCGGAAAAGCGCGTCACCTCCATCGCCCCGGCCGCCCTGGACATGCTCTTGAACCACGCATGGCCCGGCAACGTGCGGGAGCTGGAGAACGCCATCCACCGCGCCGTCATCCTGGCCGAGGAAGAGACCATCCAGGCGCACGACCTACCCCTGTCGCTGCAAGGGCCCGTGTTCCACGGCCGGCAAGCCCCGCACGGCCTGGAGGCCCGGCTGGCGTCCATCGAATACGAGATGCTGGTGGAGGCCTTGCGCCGACACCAAGGCAACACCTCGCAGGCGGCCGCGGCCCTGCGCCTGTCGCGCCGCGCCATGAGCCTGCGCATGAAGCGTTTCAACCTGACGTACCGGCCTTTCCGCAAGGACGAGGCCCTGCCGCCGCACGAGCCAACACAGGGAGCCGAACATGCCATCCACCATTGAGATTCCCACCGCCACGACCATCGCCGTGCCGTCCGTCAAGCACCCCTGCTTCAACAAGGAGGCCTCGGGCTCGTGCGGGCGCGTGCACCTGCCCGTGGCGCCCCGGTGCAACATCCAGTGCAACTACTGCAACAGGAAGTACGACTGCGTGAACGAATCGCGTCCGGGCGTGACCAGCGGCGTGCTCAAGCCCTTCCAGGCGCTGGAATACGTGCGGCGCGTGCTGGACAAGGAGCCGCGCATCACGGTCATCGGCATCGCCGGACCCGGCGACCCCATGGCCAACGCGGCGGAGACCCTGGAGACCATGCGGCTGCTCAAGGCCGAGTACCCGCACATGCTCTTCTGCCTTTCATCCAACGGCCTGGCCATGCCGCAGTACGTGGACGACCTGGCGGCCCTCGGCGTCACCCACGCCACCATCACCATGAGCACCATCGACCCCGAGATCGGCGCCAAGATCTACGCCTGGGTGCGCGACGGAAACGTGGTCTACCGCGGGCGCGACGCGGCCGAGCTGCTCCTCTCGCGCCAGCGGGAGTCCATCGACGCGCTCAAGGCGCGCGGCCTGGCCGTCAAGGTCAACACCATCGTCATCCCAGGGGTCAACGACATCGACGCGGGCGCCCCCCTGCGCGCCGTGGCCGAGATGGCCCACAAGCTCGGCGCGGACCTCATGAACCTTATGCCCATGCACCCCACGGCGGAAACGCCCTTTGCGCATCTTCCGGAGCCCGGCAAGGAGGCCATCCACGCCCTGCGCGCGGAAATAGCCCCCCTGGTGCCCCAAATGACCCATTGCCGCCGTTGCCGGGCGGACGCCGCAGGACTTCTCTGCGCCGACCGCTCCGGTGAACTGGGCGGCGTCCTTGCGGCCTGCGGGAAGCTGCCCCCGCAGGCCCAGGACGACCGTCCGTATACCGCCGTGGCCTCGCGCAGCAGCGTGCTCATCGACACGCACCTGGGCGAGGCCAAGCGCCTGCAGATATGGAGCCGGGCCGGAAACGGGAGCTTCCGCCTCATGGAGGAGCGCCCGACCCGGCGGGGCTGCGGCGGACCGGACCGCTGGGAGGAGCTGGCCAAGCAGTTGTCCGACTGCCGGGCCATTTTGGTGCAGGCCGCGGGCGACGCCCCGCGCAAGGTGCTCACCGAGTTGGGGCTCGACATCGTGGTGGGCACGGGCACGGTCAAGGACGCCCTGGCGGCAATTTAATGGCGACAGCGCCGGGAGCAAGCCCCTGCACGGCGCGGAGGCCTCCGGCGCGAACTGAGGCCGGACGCGGGTGCACCCCGGCCCGAGCCATTCTCTCTGGAGAACGCGCGGAAAAAGCACGGTCGGCGGACGTCGGCAAGGGAGGCGGCCACGGCGGTGGGACAGGTGCGGCGTCGGGCTAACGCCAGCCTTGTGATCCCCTTGCATGACGCCCTTCAGCGCCCATTCACCGGGATTCGGCGCGGATGCGCCGACCCACTCCATTGCCTGCGCGCGCTGCCGCCTCGCGGTTTTCGCCCCAGGTCGGCGGCTCAGGAGTTGCGACGGGCCGAGTCCCCAGGGCCTGCACGACAAAAGAGCCTGCGACCATTGGCCACAGGCTCTTTGTTGCGCAACGGCGACCGCGCGCGAAACTGTTTTTCCCGCCCCTGGACTGGGGTACGCCGTAACGCCGCGGCTAGGCGATGCCCAGGGTAAGTTCGTTGGCCTCGGCCACGCGGCTGTAGCTGGCCTCGGACATGCTGCGGATGAAGAACAGGCCCATGCCGCCCGGCTCGCGGTCGTCAAGGTCGGCCTCCAGGTTGGCCACCAGCCCTTCTTCCAGGCTCTGGTCCCGCACGTGCAGCGGGTCGAAGGGCGCGCCCCAGTCCCGCAGGACCAGGACCACGCGGCCGGGCTCCGGAACGCCGCAATCGAGCTCCATCTCACCCTCGCCCGCCCCGTACGCGTGGCGGACGATGTTCACCAGGGCCTCCTCCAGCACAAGCTCCATGCGGCCAACGGCCTCCGCCGACAGACCGGCGCGGTCCGCGGCGCGCAGAGCAAGGACGCGGAAGGGCTCAAGGCTCTCCAGTCGCGCAGGCAGGCGCAGGCTTTCGTCGGCGCGCACGGGCGTGCCTCAGGGCCGGGCCAGGGCTTCGGCGCGCGTGGCGAAAACAGGCAGCATCTTCACAAAGCCGGAGACCGTGAAGATCTCGGTGACCATTTCCGAAAGGGCGCAAAAGGCCAAGTCGCCCGCCTGGGCCTTGAGCTTCTTGGCCAGCATGAGGATGCTGCGCAAGCCCGCGCTGCTGATGTACTCCAGCCCGGAAAGATCGATGACGAGGCGTTTTTCCCCGGCCTCGATCCAGCGCGCGCATTCGTCCTCAAACTCTTTCGCGGTCATGGCGTCCATGCGGCCGCCCACGGAAAGCACGAGAAAACCCCCGTCCTTGGTGCCGGAAAATTCCATAATCGCTCCTTCGGGCCTTATGAGCCCTGCTTCTTGCCGGTTCCCACGTAGCGCAGGGTCAGCAGGGTGATGTCGTCGGACTGGTCCGCGCCGTTGGCAAAGGCGTGGACCGCCGTGGCCAGGCCCGCGCAAACGCCCTTGGCGTCCAGCCCGGAATCCGGGCCTGTCAGCTCCGCCGCGAGCTCAAGCAGGCGCGCGTCGCTGAAGAACTCCTTGGCCGGGTTCATGGCCTCGGTGACGCCGTCGGTATACAGCAAAAGCGCGTCGCCCGTCTCCAGGCGCAGGCTATCGGTGACAAAGCTCATGCCGGGCATGGCCCCGGCCACGGGATCCTGACGCGAGGGCAGGTACTCCGGCTTGGCTCCCCGGCGCATGAGCACGGGCGGGTTGTGCCCGGCCGAGGCGTAGCGCACCTGGCCGTCGCGCATGTCAAGGGTGGCCAGGAAGATGGTGACGAACATGCACGACTCGTTGTCCTGGGCCAGGTCCTCGTTGGCGCGGGCCAGAATCTCGCCGGGGTCGGGCACGCCCTCCACCTGCTGGCAGGCGGAGTCGGCCAGGGCCTTGATGAGCGTTTTGGCCACGGCCATGTAGAAGGCCGCGGGCACGCCCTTGCCGGAAACGTCGCCGATGAGGAAGCAGAAGCAGTCCGACCCGCAGGGGAAGAAGTCGTAGAAGTCGCCGCCGACCTCGCGCGCGGGCTCCAGGCTGGCGTAAAGGTCTATCTCGCTGCGGTTGGGAAAGGGCGGGAAGAGCTTGGGCAAAATGCCCATCTGGATGTCGCGGGCGATGCGCAGTTCGCTCTCCATGCGCTCACGGCTGGCCGTGGCCGTGGTCAACTCGCGGATGTGCTCCTTCAGCGCGCCCTGCATGTGGCCGAAGGCCTCGGCCAAATCGGAGACCTCGTCGCGGGTGCGCAGCGTGGGCAAGGGCGCGTCCAGATCGCCCTGGGCCACGGCGTGGGCCACGCCCGCCAGGCGGCGCAGGGGCCGGGTGATGCCGCGGGCGATGAAGGCCACGACCAGGGCCAAAAGCAGGAAGCCGCCGCCGCTCAACACGCCGCTCACGAGGGCCTGGCGGCCCACGTCGGCCAGCAGTTCATCCTTGGGGTAGAACACGCCAAAGACCAGCCCGTGGTGGGCAGGGGCGCGTAGACCTGAAAGCCCGGCTTGCCCGTGTGCTGGCTTGTCGTGGCCACAAAGCCCGAGGCCCCGTGGATCATTTCCTGGCCGATGCGCCGGAGTCTGGCGTCGCCGAACTCCTCCGCGCGGGTGAATATGGTCTCGTTGAAGGCCACGCCCGGCGCCGGGTGGGTGACATAGGTGCCGGTGCGGGTGATGAGATAGGCGTAGCCCGTCTCCAGCACGTTGACCGAGGCGACCATGCGCTTCAGCCATTCCAGCGAGACATCGGCCGTGACCACGCCAAGCACCCGCAGGTCGATTCCGCTGCCCTGGTAGAAGGGCACGGAGCATGTGGCCATGAGGATGTTGCCGCCGCCGTCGTCGAAGTAGGGCTCGGTCCAAACGGTGCGCCGCAGCTCGCGCGGGAGCTGGTACCAGTCCATGTTGCGGTAGCGGTAGGCCGAGCCGCCCAGGCGGGAGACCTTGGGGCCCAGCGGCGTGCGGAACGTGTACGGCGCGGGCTCGTCCTCGCTGTGGACGCCGGGCTGCGGCTCGAAAGCCACGGCCATGCCGAAGATTTCATCGTTGTCGGCTAGGGCCTGGCGCTGGCGGCGCAAAATCCCCGCCTCGTCAAGCCGGCCCTCGGCCAGCTCGTAGGCCAGGCTCCGGGGCACGCGCGGAATGGGCGCCAGCTTGGACTCTATTTTTTGCACCAAGGCCTGGGCCTGGTTGCGGGCGTTCTCCTCCGCGTTTTTCAGCAGCATCTCGCGGGCCAGATAATAGCCCACCCCGCTCATGAGGGCGAAGATGAGCCCCGCCGCGGAAAGCACCATGATCGAAAGCCGTAGGGCTATGCCCCGCCTCATTTCTGCGCCCCTTTGTAGAAGTCGGCAAAGCTTGGCCGCGCGTGCAGGAGCCCCTGGCGGGTCAAGGTTTCGGCCACGCGGTCGAAGTCGGCGCGCGAAAGCACGCCAAGGGGCGGCACGTGGTCCGCCGCCTGTCCGAGGATGACGTCGCGCATGCGCGCGAGCATGAAGCGCTGGTGGGCGCGGTTCGTGGGCAGGTGCGCCTCGCGCTGGCGGGTCTGCACCACGTCCAGGGCCTCCTCCGGGTGGGCGAAGGCGTATTCCCAGCCGCGCAGGCTGGCCTGGGCCACGGCCCGGCACAGGGCGGGATCGGCGGCCAGGGTCTTTTCCAGGGCATACAGGCCGTCCTCGGGGAAATTCAGGTCCATGTCGCGGTAGAAGAACACGCGCAATTCCTCTGGATCAAGCCCGGAGGCCAGCAGGGTGTGGTACTCGTTGTACCACATGCCCGAGGCCGCATCCACGCCGCCGCGCAGAAACAGGCTCAGGGTGTTGGACTGGGGCACGATGACCGGATGCACGCCCAGGCGCTGGAACAGGGCCCGGGGCTGAAGCTGGAACTCGTTGTCCCACAGGCCCACGCGCTTGCCGTCCAGGTCCTTGGGCTCGCGGATGTTGGAGCCGGCATGGACGAAGAGCATGAGCGCGGAGCGCTGCACCAGTTGCGCCAGGTTCACCAGGGGCAGGCCCTCGGCCCGGCGTTCTATGCCGGTGGCCAAGAACATGGTGGCGAACTGGGCCTGGCCCGAGGTCAGCAGGCGCGAGGCAACCACGTCCGGCCCGCCGGGGATGATGCTCAGGTCCACCCCGGCCTCGCGGTAGAAGCCCTTGGCCTGGGCCACGTAATACCCGGCGAATTGGGCCTGGGGCTGCCATTGCAGCACCAATGCCGCGCGCACGGGCTCGGCCGCCATGGCTGGCCGGACGGCCAAACCGCAAAGTGTCAGCAAGCCCAGCAGCATGGCTGCGCTGAGCGTATGTCGCTCCGTGAATTTCCACATGCCAAGCTTGTACCGGGATGCTCTGAACGTGTAAAGCCATGCGCCCGTTCTCCTCGATATTATTAGCCATGGGGGAAAACTTCTGGTACCTTCACGCCGACGTACCCGCACAGGCCAGCACTTGCGAAGCCCCGCGAAAGGAGCACGCCATGCCCGAGCACGCCAACATCGCCGCCCAGCTTTTGGCCCGCAATCAGGCGCGCCACCCGGAAAAGGCAGCCTATCTTTGCGGCGACGACACCCTGACCCACCAGGCCCTGGCGGCCGACGCGGCCCGCTTCGCCAACCTGCTGCGCGCGCGCGGCGTCTCTCCGGGCGACCGCGTGGCCCTGGTCTTGCCGGACAGCCTCGCCTACCCCAAGGCCTTTCTGGGCGCCATGCTCCTGGGGGCCGCGCCCGTTCCGGTGGGCGCAGACCTGACGCGGGATGACTACGCCTTCATCCTGGCCGACTGCGGAGCCAAGGCCCTGGCCACCTGGGAGGACTCTCCCGCCGCCGAGGCGGCAAGGGGCGTGGACGGGCTGGACGCCGTGATTCTGTGCGGCCCGCACGGCCCCTGGGGGCTTGCCGAACACTCCTCGGCTTTCGAGCCCGCCTTGCCCCACGACGATGCGCCGGGGTTCATGCTTTACAGCTCCGGCTCCACCGGGCGGCCCAAGGGCGTCATCCACCGGCAGGAGGATCTGCTGGTTCCGCCAGCGGGCTGGGGCGGCCAGGTGCTGGGCGTCACCGGGCAGGACATCATTTTCTCGGCCAGCAAGTTCTCCTTCGCCTACGGCCTGGAGTGCAGCCTGGCCGTGGCCCTGCGCCATGGCGCCACGGCGGTGCTGTTCTCCGGCAAGCCCGGCCCCTACGAGCTTTTTGAGACCATTTCCCGCCACAGGCCCACGCTGTTCTTCTGCGTGCCCACGCTCTACAACATGCTGCTGCGCGCCTATGAGCCCGGCGCGGCGGACATGGACATCTCGTCCCTGCGCCTGTGCTTCTCCGCCGGGGAGGCCCTGCCCGAGGCCCTGTGCCGCGAGTGGACGCGGGCCACGGGCGTGGAGATTCTGGACGGCATCGGCTCCACCGAGGCCATGAACGTGTTCATCAGCAACCGGCCGGGCGAGTCGCGCTGCGGCGCAAGCGGCGTGCTGGTGCCGGGCTACGAGGCGCGGCTGGTGGACGACGCGGGCGCACCCGTGGCCGATGGCGCGCCGGGCAACCTGCATGTGCGCGGGGCGGGCATCGCCCCCGGCTACTGGAACCGGCCCGACAAGACGCGGGAGACCATGCTGCCCGACGGCTGGCTCGTCACGGGCGATGTGTACGTGCGCGAAAACGACGTGTACACCCACCGTGGCCGCAGCGACGACATGCTCAAGGTCGGGGCGTACTGGGTTTCGCCGGTGCAGGTGGAGGAGGCGCTCCGCGCCCACCCGGCCGTGCTGGACTGCGCCGTGGCCGCCCTGGCCGTGGAGGGCCTGGCCCGGCCCTGCGCCCATGTGGTCGCCGCGCCGGGGTTCGAGACCGGGCAAAAGCTCGGCGCGGAGATCATGCGCTTTGCCCGCGGCGTGCTGCCGCCCCACATGTGCCCGGTGCGCGTGCAGTTTTTGGCCGAGCTTCCCAAAACGCCCACAGGCAAGGTGCAGCGCTTCCAGCTGCGCCAAATGGCATAGGCACAGCGCTTCCAGTTGCGCCAAATGGCATAGGAACAGCGCTTCCGGTTGCGCCAAGCATGACCGAAGCAGCGTTTGTTTTGCCGCATCAAATGGGCGCAGCACAGTGGATTCCGCTGCGCCAGCCAGGATCGAAGCGATAGTTTGTGGGCTGCGCCCAAGGTAACCGGCTAGGCATGAACCAAGGGAGGCCACGCGGATGGACCTGAGCATGGATGACTTGCGGTTGCTGTTGGTAGAGGCCGGCGTGCGCCCGGAACTGGCGCGCGCCATCGACCCGGCCACGCCGCTGCTGCGCCAGGGCGTCGACTCCGTGGACTTCCCGGCCTTTTGCGCCTTGCTGGAGGAACGCTTCAAGGCGCCCTTGGACGAAACCACGGCCCTCACCCTGCGCACCTTGAACGACATCGCCGCCTTTTTGAAGGACCACGCATGAGCCCAGCGACGCGCGCCGAGGCCCTGGCCAGCCTCAAGGCCAGCTACGCCGAACTCGCGCCCGGCCAAAAACTGACGGCCCGGCATTTTGAACCGGCGGACGCCCCGGGCGTGGCCCGGCTGTTCTACCAGGTTCACGGCGCCGACTACCCTGTGGACGAACCCTACATTCCCGAGCTGCTCATCGAGGCCAACCGCACCGGGCGCATCCGCACCTTCGTCGTCGCCGCGGCAGACGGCTCCATCATGGGCCAGGCCGCCTTCTACCAAAGCTCTCCGCCCAACAAGCGCTTCTACGAGTATGGGCAGATGCTGGTGGACAAGGCCTACCGGGGCAGCTTCGCCGCCGCGCGCATGCACCAGTTCGCGGTCAAGAACATGTTCGGCCAGCTGGAAGGCGTGGACGCGGAATTCGGCGAGGCCGTGTGCCATCATCTTGTGACGCAGAAGATGTCGCGCGGGGTGGAGTATATCGAGTGCGGGCTCGAGGTGGGCCTCATGCCCCGGGCCGCCTACGCGGGCGAAGGCGTCACCGGACGCGTGAGCTGCCTGCTGCACGTCCGCGTCAACGAACCGGGCGCTGGCCCGCTCTTCTTCCCCAGCTGCTGGCGCGAACAGGTGCAGGCCATCCTGCCCACCTGGAAGCTCCAGCGCCATGAGCTCGTGAGCGATCCGGCGCTTTGTCCGCCGGACGGCAGCGCCACGGAGCTTGAGATGCAGTCTTTCGCCTTCGCCGGGGTGACGCGCCTGAATGTGGCCGCCGCCGGCGCGGACTTCGCAGCCCGCCTGGAAGCGGAGCTTGCCGGGGCCAAGGCCAGGGGCCACGCGCTGGTGCAGGCCTATTTGAACCTCGGCGCGCCCTGGACCAGCCACGCGGCCGAGACCCTGCGCCGGGCCGGATTCTTCTTCGCTGGCTTTGCGCCGCTGTGGTTCGGCCCGGTGGGGGCAGGACCGGACGCGCTGCTGGTTCAGCGCTTCCTTTCGCCGCAGGTTCTTGCAGACATCAAGACCCAGAGCGAAGAAGGCGCGGCGGTGGCCGCCATGGTGCTGGCGGACATGGCCCGCGCTGGCCGGGAGTTCGGCTCGCCCCAGGCCATGCTCGCGGTACCGATGGAACCGGTGAAACCGGCGGAGCAGGCGCCCGTCACCTCAGAACCGACCCCAGAGCGAAGAAGGCGCGGCGGTGGCCGCCATGGTGCTGGCGGACATGGCCCGCGCTGGCCGGGAGTTCGGCTCGCCCCAGGCCA
>Ga0183099_1000727_pt1 | contig 22055 bp, 20 predicted proteins | sample Biomet1_FD_127788 | JGI IMG/M metagenome (GOLD analysis project Ga0183099, IMG submission 127788) | Microbial communities from bioreactor (seeded with anoxic lake sediment) at LBNL, California, USA - Biofuel metagenome 1 | ecosystem: Engineered > Bioreactor > Anaerobic > Unclassified ...
GCCATAGCGGAAGGCATTGGCGAACGCCTGACGCCGGTTGCCCTTGATCTCTCGGCGTTCACCCTGGTGCTGGCCCTGCCCAAGGTGCATATTTCCACGCCCTGGGCTTATGCGGCCTGGGACAAGCACGCGACCGAGAAAAACCGCACGCAACCCGCTTCGGATTGCTTGACAACCCTAGATTCGACGAATAAGAGACGTGTTTCCCTTTCGCCTGTATTGGTTCGCAACGACTTTGAGATTGTTGTCTTTCCGAACCATGCGAACTTGCGCATCCTCAAAGAGCAATTGCTCAGCCTCGGGGCGGTGTGCGCGGTGATGAGCGGAAGCGGCGCGGGGATAGCATCCCTGTTCCGGAACAGCGGCTTGGCGGGCGATGCCGCAGAAGCGCTGCGAATGAATGGTGTGCCCGTCCATGTGGAGACCCTGAGATAATGGGGTGTAGCCAAGCGGTAAGGCGGCGGGTTTTGGTCCCGTTATTCGAGGGTTCGAATCCTTCCACCCCAGCCATGCACGCGAAGGAAGTATAACGATGGCTTGCACAGATGATCTGAAGATCTTGAGCGGCTCCGCCAACGTCGACCTGGCCGAGTCCATCTGTTCGCACATCGGCTGCAAGCTGACGCACGTGTTGCGTGAGCAGTTCAGCGATGGCGAGATCCGCATCGAGATCGACGAGAATGTGCGCGGCGACGACGTGTTTGTCGTTCAGCCCACCAGCTCGCCGGTGAATTTCCACCTCATGGAGCTCTGCCTGATGATTGACGCGCTCAAGCGCGCCAGCGCCCGGCGCATCACCGCCGTGGTGCCCTATTACGGCTACGCCCGGCAGGACCGTAAGGTCGCGCCCCGCGTGCCCATCAGCGCCAAGCTCGTGGCCGACTTCCTGACCGTTGCGGGCATGCACCGCCTCATGACCATCGACCTGCACGCGGGACAGATCCAGGGCTTCTTCAACGGCCCCGTGGACAACCTGTTCGCTGCTCCGGTGTTCATGGACTACATGCGCGACCTCGGCGACGACATCGTTGTCGTCTCGCCCGACGCAGGCGGCGTTGAGCGCGCCCGCGCCTACGCCAAGCGCCTGGACGCTGGTCTGGCCATTGTCGACAAGCGCCGCGACGCGCCGAACCAGGCCAGAGCCATGCATCTCATCGGCAACGTGCGCGGCAAAACCGCCATCGTGCTCGACGACATGGTCGACACGGCCGGTACCATGTGCGCAGCCGGTCAGGTCCTTGCCGACAACGGCGCCAAGCAGATTTTGGCCTGCGCCACCCACCCGGTGCTTTCCGGTCCGGCCATCGAGCGCCTGGACAAATCCGTCTTTTCTCAGATATTGGTAACGGACACCATCCCCCTGGACGCCCGCAAGCGGATGTGCCAGAAGATCAAGGTCCTGTCCGTGGCCGAACTTTTGTCCAGGGCTATCATGAACGTCCACGGAGAGACCTCCGTCAGCGTTCTTTTCGTTTAAACGTATTTCGGGCAGTCCCTAAGCCCGTTTAGAAAGGAGACTACGACATGGCTGAACTGATGACCCTCGCTGTGAGCCCCCGCGCCGAAAAAGGCAAGTGCCCCTGCCGCCGCATCCGCACCAAGACCCTGGTGCCCGGCATTTATTACAACAAGCAGGGCCAGAACATCGCCGTGCAGGTCGAGATGCTCCCGCTGACCAAGCTGTACGGCAAGCTCGGCAGCTCCCGCGTGTTCCATCTGGAAGTCGAACAGGACGGCAAAAAGCAGACCCTGCCTTCGCTCATCAAGAGCGTGCAGTACGATCCCATCAAGTCGCGCCCCATCCACGTGGACTTCTACGGCGTCGACCTTGACCGCGACATCAAGGTTGAAGTGCGCCTCGTTATGGAAGGCAAGGCCAAGGGCATCGTCCTGGGCGGCCTGCTGGAAGTCTTCCGCGAGACCATCGAGGTTGTTTGCAAGCCTCTTGATGTTCCTGAAAAGATCGTCGTTGACGTCACCGATCTGGACGTGAACGTGAACCTGCACGTTTCCGACGTGAAAATGCCCGCTGGCGTGCGCGCCCTGTACGACGACAACTTCGCGGTTGTCGGCGTTGTCGCCCAGGAGGCCGAGGAAGTGACGACTGACGACGCCCCGGCCGCCGCGGCCCCGGCCAAGGCTGCTCCGGCCAAGGCTGCTCCGGCCAAGGCTGCCCCGGCGAAATAGTCCTCCGTTTTTGCTCCAAATCCGGCCCGGTGCCGGTTCCATCGGCGGGGGGCCCCAGGCTCCCCCCGCCGCTTCAGTTTTTCCCCCTTCTACCTAGCGGTTCGGCGCCCTCCACACCATGGACAGCACTCCCCTCATCATCGCACTGGGAAATCCAGGCCCGCAGTACGAACGCACCCGCCACAACTTCGGGTTTCTTTTGGCCGATGCGTTGATCGCCCAGGCGAAGGAGCGGAAAAGCGCCGCCTTCAAAACCCTGCAGACCGACGGGGACTTCGAGCTTTATTCGCTGACAATCGGGGGCGTGAGCTGCCTGCTGGCCAAGCCGCAGACCTACATGAATCTTTCCGGCAAGGCTGCGGCCCGCATCATCGGCCGTCACGGCCTGCAGGCTTCGGACATGCTGGTGCTGCACGACGAACTCGACCTGCCTCTTGGCCGCATGAAGCTGAAACGCGGCGGCGGCAGCAACGGGCACAAGGGCATCGAATCCATTGCCGAGCTTACGGGCACTGCAGATTTTTTGCGCCTGCGCCTTGGCATAGGCCGCCCGCAATTTTCTTCCGATGTGGTGAAATATGTGCTCGAACCGTTCAGCGATGAAGAATTCAAGGACGTTGAGATGATTTGCCAGGCAGCTCTCAAAGGGCTCATGCTCTTTATGCGCCGAGGGCTGACAGAAGCCGTGCAGATGCTCAACGCTTTTCGCCTTCCTGAGTCCGCCAAGCCCTCCCAAGGCATGGACACTCCCGGCGCATTGGAGTAGTGTGAACATTCACCGGAAGTGTACCCCCCCCTTCTGGAAGGAGACTTTGTGTTTCAAATCAATGAGCTGGTCGTCTATCCCGCACAGGGAGTCGGCCGCATCGAACGCATCGACACCCAGGACATCGGCGGAGTTCGGGCGGACTATTATATAGTTCGGATCCTGAGCAATTCCGTCACCCTCATGGTGCCGGTGAAAAACGCCCGCAACGTCGGGCTGCGACATGTTTGCAGCCTTCGCCGCGGCCAGGAAGTCTTTGAGTCCCTGCGGGACCGTTCTGATTTCACAGGCTACACGGGGCAGAATTGGAACCGCCGCTATCGCGAATATTCGGAAAAGCTCAAAAGCGTTGATCTGTCCGATGTCGCTTACGTGCTTAAAGAGCTGTTCCTCATCGGCATGGACAAGGAACTTTCCTTTGGCGAACGCCGCCTGCTCGAACAGGCGATGACCCTGGTTTCCATGGAATTGGCCTTCGCCCTTGGACGTGAGCAGAATGACGTCAAGGCGGACATCAATGAAATGTTTGCCGATGTCATAATGAAACAGCAGGAAAAGTTGCAAAAAGCCAAGTAGCCCTCTTGTCAACGCCATGCCTTTGGGGTAGGCGCTAGTTTCAGCGCATTCGCGCGGCATATTTCCCTTCCGCAACTTGCTGAATACCATTCGGACACACCCCGCATCTGGTACTCAAAGAAATATGCCACGCTTGTGACCGCATTCATGCGGAATCTGGATGCTTACCTCCAGCAGCGCTGCCACCAGTTGAACATATTTTTCATGCTTTAAGCCCTCAACGTGAGGCGCATACCTTTCTCTAACCTCATCCCACGGAGCGTGAGGCTTTCAATGCCCCGCGAAAGACACCCAAATCCATCCCACAAGAGTACTCGAGGCCAGGATCGCAACCAGGATCGTGGTCAGGAACGTGGCCAAGAACGTACCCCAGAGCGCAATCAGCCCGAACGCGGCCAAGAGCGCAATCAGGAGCGCGGTCAGGAACGCAGTCCGGAACGTGTGCAAGAGCGCGCAACCGAACGCATGCCTGACTTTGTCGATGAAGAGTACGTCACCACCTCGGAAAACAAGCTCAACCTCACCGACCTGAAGCAGAAAAGCATGCCGGAGCTCATGGAGTTGGCCAACAACTTCAAGATTGAGAATCCGAGCAACCTGCGCAAGCAGGAGCTGATCTTCGCCCTGCTTCAGGAATGCGCTTCGCAAAACGGCCAAATCTTCGGCGAAGGCGTGCTCGAAATCCTGCCCGACGGGTTCGGTTTTCTGCGTTCGCCGCTGTATTCGTACATGCCGGGTCCGGACGATATCTACATCTCCCCCTCGCAGATCCGTCGTTTCGGCCTGCGCAAAGGCGATGTCATCTCCGGACAGATCAGACCGCCGAAGGAAGGCGAGCGCTACTTCGCCCTGCTGAAGGTCAGCGAAATCGGCTTCGAGCCGCCTGAAGCAAGCAAGCATCTGGTTCTCTTCGACAACCTGACTCCCCTTTATCCGAACAAACGCTTCAGCATGGAAAACGGCGCCGAGAACTACGGTTCGCGCGTCATCGACCTGCTCTCCCCCATCGGCCGCGGCCAGCGCGGCCTCATCGTGGCCCCGCCCCGCACCGGCAAGACCATGATGCTCCAGACCATCGCCAACTCCATCAACGCCAACCACCCGGAAGTCTACTTGATCGTGCTGCTCATCGACGAGCGGCCCGAGGAAGTGACCGACATGGAACGCACGGTCCGCGCCGAGGTCATCAGCTCCACCTTCGACGAGCCGCCCACGCGACATGTGCAGGTGACTGAGATGGTGCTTGAAAAGGCCAAGCGCCTGGTCGAGCGCAAGCGCGACGTGGTCATCCTCCTCGACTCCATCACCCGCCTGGGCCGCGCCTACAACGCGGTCACGCCGTCCTCCGGCCGCGTGCTTTCCGGCGGTTTGGATGCCAACGCCATGCAGCGCCCCAAGCGCTTCTTCGGCGCCGCACGCAACATCGAATCCGGCGGCAGCCTCACCATCATCGCCACAGCGCTCATCGACACCGGTTCGCGCATGGACGAGGTGATCTTCGAGGAATTCAAGGGCACCGGCAACATGGAAATCTACCTGGACCGCCATCTGTCCGAGAAGCGCGTGTTCCCCGCCATCGACATCAACCGCTCCGGCACCCGCAAGGAAGAGCTGCTGTTGGACGAGGAAGTGCTGAACCGCGTGTGGATTCTGCGCAAAGTGCTCTCGCCCATGAATTCCACAGACTCCATGGAGTTCCTGCTCGACAAGATGCGCAAGACCAAAAACAACAACGAGTTTCTGAACATTATGAACAAGTAACTCTTTGTTTTGTGTAGACTATTCAAAAAGGATGCGGCCCTCGGCGCATCCTTTTTTCTTTTCCAGACCTATGCTAAAGGTTACGTGTCATGGTTGCCGCGCTGTCCGGCGACCGCAACATCTGGATACCGCATGAAACGCCAATCTCACGTTCCTTTTCGTTGCATAGGCGTTCTGACGCTGATCCTCTGCCTGCTGCTTCCGGCCCAGGCCCAGGCACTTTTCGGTTCCGTCACCGTTGCGGACGAAATCGAAATGGGCAAAAAGTTTGACGAAACCATCCGACAGCAGATGAATCTCGTGGACGATCCGGAGATCATCATCTACGTCAAAAGCGTTGTGGACCGCGTCGCCGCAACGCTGCCGCCGCAACCCTATCCCATCCGCAGCGCCGTGGTGGCCAACAACGCCATGAACGCCTTCGCCATACCCGGCGGCTACATCTATATTTTCACAGGGCTCATTCTCGGCGTCGACAATGAGGCGGAGCTCGCCGCCGTCATCGGCCACGAACTTGGCCACGTGACCCAGCACCATGTGGCCCGCCGCATGGAGCAGATGAAGTACATCAACATCGCCTCATTCACCGGCATGATAGCCGGGGTTCTGCTGGGCGGCGCGGGCGGCGGCACCAGCACCAACAGCCTCGGCAAGGCCTTGTCGGTCGGCTCCATGGCCGGCGGCCAGTCCGCTTTCCTCATGTACACGCGCGAAAACGAGCGCGAAGCGGACAACGTGGGCCTGAACTACATCGTCAAGGCTGGCTATAACCCCAACGCAATGCCGCAAACTTTCGAAATCATGAACAAACAGCGTTGGTTCATGTCCGGCGACTCCATTCCGTCCTACCTGTCCACCCACCCGGGTTTGGATGAACGCATCGACTACCTGCGCGAGCGCATCCGGCACATGCCCGCCGACATCGTCGCGCGTGATTTTCAGCGCGAGAAATTTCTGCGCATCCAAACCATTCTGCGCGCGCGCATGAGTTCCGCAGAAACCGCCCTGGCCTACTATGACAACAAGCCCAAGGCCAAGCAAACCTGTCTCGACATGGCCGGACGCGGTATAGCCCTTGACCGTCTGAAGCGGCAGCAACTGGCCAGCCAGGCCTTTAACGACGCCCTGGCCTGCGGCCCCAACGACCCGCTTGTCCTGCGCGAGGCAGGCATGTTCTTCTTCAACCAGGGCAACATGAACAAGGCCGCGCCGCTGTTGCAAAAGGCCGCCATTCTGAATCCCAAGGACGCCATGAGCATGTTTTTCACCGCGCGCATCATGGCCGAACGCAAGGACTATCACGGCGCCATCGCCCTTATGGAGCGCGTGAGGCAGCAAGTGCCGGAGGACGCCGAAGTGCGCTTTCACCTTGGCCGCATGTTGGGAGAAAACGGCGACATCTTCGGCGCGCACTTGCAGCTCGCCTATGCATCGCATTATGGACACGACAAACAGAAAGCCATGTTCCACCTGGAAAAAGCCAAGACCCTGGCCGCAAGCCCGGAGCAGAAGAAACAGCTGGAAGACCTGCAACGCGTCCTTGGCGAGGGCAAGGGACCGGACGGCAAGGGCGGCGGCAAAGGCAAGGACGGCAGAAGCCCCTTCGCCCCCGGCACCGGCTCTCCCGCATTCCAGATGCACTTTGGCCGCGGCTAGCATCGAACGGACAAACCACGGTCAGATCAACAGAGAGATTTGCGCAAATATTTTGCGGACAGGCCGTCTCATCGGCCTCACCACTCAAGCCTCAGCATTAAGGACACGTTAGCGCTCATGATCGTCGCACGCACCATTGACGAACTGAAAGACACCATCTCCGGCTCCTGCGTCACCATCGGCAACTTCGACGGCGTGCACATGGGCCACCAGCGGCTCATAAGCCGCACCTGCGCCAAGGCCAAGAAAGGTGACCTGATCAGCGTGGTCGTCACCTTTGATCCGCACCCCATGACCGTGCTCATGGGCGCCAAAACGCCGCCGTTCCTCACCAGCACGCGCCAGCGCCTTGCACTCATCGAGCGGCAAGGGCCGAACGTCGCGCTGGTTCTGGAGTTCACCCGGCAGATGGCCGCCCTTGAGCCGGAGCAGTTCGTGCGCCAGTACCTGCTGGAAGGCCTCGCCATGCGCGAAATGGTCATCGGCTACGACTACGCCATGGGCAAGGGCCGCAAAGGCAACTTCGACCTTCTGACCCAGATGGGCCGTACAGAGGGCTTCAACGTCGAGCGCCTCAATCCGGTGCTTGTGGGCGGGGCCGTGGTCAGCTCCACGCGCATCCGCGACCTGGTTCAGGCGGGCAACGTTTGGGAGGCGCGCCCCCTTCTGGGCCACTTCTTCGAGGTCCAGGGCTTGGTCGTGGACGGCATGAAGCGCGGCGCGGCCATGCTGGGCTTTCCCACGGCGAACATCCGGCCCGAGGCCACGCTGCTGCCCAGACCCGGCGTCTACGCCGTGTGGGCCGTTCTGGATGGCGAGCCGCTGCAAGCCGTGGCCAATGTGGGCTATAATCCCACCTTCGGCGATACGGGCCTGACCCTTGAGACGCACATCATGGATTTCAACCGCAACATTTACGGCCAGGAGCTTTCCGTGCAGTTCGTGCAGCGCCTGCGCTCCGAGCGCAAGTTCGAAAGCCTGGACGCCCTCAAGGCGCGCATTGCCGACGACGTGCGCCTGGGCCGCGTCATTCTGGGCAATCCGGACGCCCTGCCCGGCGGCGAGATCCGCACGGACGACGAGGACGACTAGTCCGCCGCGCACCGAGAAACCACCACGGCGCAGCCACGAAAACAACCAAGGAAGCGCAATGCCCGGCTGGACCTTCCACTCCGCACGCCTCACCCTCAGGCAGGGTGACCTGACCACTGCCGACGTGGACGCCGTGGTCAACGCCGCGAACTCCAGGCTCCTCGGCGGCGGCGGCGTTGACGGGGCCATCCACGCGGCGGCCGGTCCGCTTTTGCTTGCCGCCTGCCGTGAAATCATCGCCCGCTTGGGCAGCCTGCCGCCCGGCAAGGCCGTCATCACACCCGGATTCAACCTGCCCGCCCGGCACGTCATCCATACCGTCGGCCCCATTTGGCGCGGCGGAACGCAAAACGAGGACACGCTGCTACGCTCCGCCCATGCGGAGAGCCTGAAGCTGGCGCACGCGCACGGTCTGGCGAGCATCGCCTTCCCGGCCATCAGCTGCGGCGCATACGGCTACCCGCTTCATCTGGCAGCCCCGCTCGCCCTTTCCGAACTGCGCCATGGGCTTGAGCAAGGCCTCGTGCGCGAGGCTGCCCTGTGGCTGCGCGGCGCGGATACCTATAATTTCTGGCGCGGCATGGCCGAAAGCCTGTTCGGCGCGCCGCAGATTCCCTGAACCAAGGAGACACGATGGAAATTCACGGCACCACAATCCTGGCCGTGCTCGGCGAGGAAGGCGTGGCCATGGCCGGCGACGGTCAGGTGACCCTGGGCCAGAGCGTGGCCATGAAGCACACGGCGCGCAAGGTGCGCACCATCTACAAGGACCGCATCGTCGTCGGCTTTGCCGGGGCCACGGCGGACGCGTTCACGCTGTTCGAGCGCTTCGAAAAGAAGCTTGAGTCGCATTCCGGCAATCTCACACGCGCCGCGGTGGAGCTGGCCAAGGATTGGCGCACGGACAAGTACCTGCGCAAGCTCGAGGCCATGATCCTGGCCGCCGACGCCGAGACCATCCTGCTCATCACGGGCACGGGCGACGTCATCGAACCGGACGACGGCATGGCAGCCATCGGCTCCGGCGGCATTTACGCCCTGGCCGCGGCGCGCGCCCTCAAGCGCCATACGCAAATGACCGCCAAGGACATCGCCCTGGCCTCCATGAAGATAGCCTCGGAGCTGTGCGTGTTCACCAACGACAACATCCACGTGGAGACCAAAGCGCGGGAGGAAAAGGCATGAGCTCCCTGACCCCCCGTGAAATCGTCGCCGAGTTGGACAAGTTCGTGGTGGGCCAGGCCGAGGCCAAGCGCATGGTCGCCATCGCCATGCGCAACCGCTGGCGTAGGCAAAAACTGGACCCTGAGCTGCGCGAGGAGATAGCGCCCAAAAACATCATCATGATGGGCCCCACCGGCGTGGGCAAAACCGAGATCGCGCGCCGACTGGCCAAGCTGGCCAAGAGCCCCTTCCATAAGGTGGAGGCCACAAAATTCACGGAAGTGGGCTATGTGGGCCGCGACGTGGAGTCCATGATCCGCGACCTCATGGAGATCGGCATCACCATGGTGCGCGCCGAGGAACGCGAGAAAGTGCGCGTGCGGGCCGAGAAGCACGCCGAGGACCGCCTGCTGGACCTGCTGCTGCCCGGCAGCAAGCCGGAGCCCGCCGGGTACTCCTTTACCCCCATTGCCGACCCCGCTGCCCCGCAGCCTGCGCAGACGGCCAACGAGAGCACGCGGGAGAAGTTCCGCCAGCTCTGGCACGAGGGCAAGCTGGACGAGCGCATGGTCGAGCTTGAAATCCTGTCGCAGGATGGCGCGGGTATGGCCGTCATGGGCATTCCCGGCATGGAGGACATGGGCGGACAAGTGCAGGACATGTTGGGCCGCATGTTCCCGCAGAAAAAGCGCCTGCGCAAAATGAAGGTGCGCGACGCCTACAACGCCCTGGTGCAGGAGGAGTCGGACAAGCTCATCGACATGGACAAGGTGCAGGACATTGCCCGCGAACGCGTGGAGCAGACCGGCATCATCTTCTTGGATGAGCTGGACAAGGTGGCGAGCAGGCAGGACCACGGCGGTCCGGATGTCTCCCGCGAGGGCGTGCAGCGCGACCTGCTGCCCATCGTGGAAGGCTGCGTGGTGAACACCAAATACGGCATGGTCAAAACCGACCATATCCTGTTCATCGCCGCCGGGGCCTTCCACTTCTCCAAGCCCTCGGACCTCATCCCCGAACTGCAGGGGCGTTTTCCCCTGCGGGTGGAGCTCTCAGCCCTGGGACAGGACGAATTCTACCGCATCCTGACCGAGCCGCAGAACGCCCTCACCGTGCAGTATTCCGCCCTGCTCGGCACCGAGGATCTCGCCCTCAGCTTTACGGACGACGCCCTGCGCGAAATCGCGGCCATGGCGCAAAAGATCAACGAGGACACGGAGAACATCGGCGCGCGCAGGCTGTACACCATCATGGAGAAGATCCTGGCGGATCTGTCCTTCGAGGCCTCCGAGAAAGGCGGGGAGCAGGTGGTGGTGGACCGCGGCTACGTGCAGTCCAAGTTGACCGGCATCGTCGAGAACCGCGACCTCTCGCGCTACATTCTGTAGGAGGCGGCCATGGACTTTGACGCGTTGAAGCGCTTGGCCGAGGAAGGCCTACCCTTCCACAAATACCTCGGCATCCGCGTGGAGGAGCTGCGCGAAGGCTACGCCCGCATGCGCATCCCCTTCCGGGCCGATCTGGTGGGCGATTCCCGGCGGCCCGCGCTGCACGGCGGGGTCATCTCCACCCTGGCCGACGTATGCGGCGGCTTCGCCATTTGGACGAACTGCCGCCTGGACGACCGCATCGCCACCATCGACATCGGCGTGGACTACCTGCGCCCCGCCGCAGCCAAGGACCTGTATGCCGAGGCCACGGTGCGGCTGCTGGGAAACCGCGTGGGCAACGCGCATGTGGTGCTGTGGAGCGAGGGCGCTCCGGACCAGCATGTGGCCGTGGGGCGCGCGGTGTACAACATACGGCGCGGAAAATAGCGCAACAAAAAGGCCGGGTCGTTCCCGGCCTTTTCTTTTGCCGAACGCACGGCACCATTCGGCTGGCAGCGAATCACATGCTGGTCCGGCGGTGGCGCCTCAAAACGCCCCTGGCACAGCCGCACGAACAGCCAGAGCAGAGCAAAACGCCCTGACCGAGCGCATGCAAGGTTGTGGCGCGCGGCAAGGTGATGTGTCCTGCCTTCCACCGGCCGCATGGGTCGGGGAAAAATCTGGAAGCTGAAGAATGCGCTTCTGAGCGGCCGACTACTCCGCCGGGGCCGCTGGCGGCGGCAGCAGGGTCGGCATCAATCCGCCGCTGGGCAGCAGGCTGGCGGCCGGAGTTGTCTGGGCCTGAGGGTCGCTCTTATGGCACCCGGAGCAGGTCACGGGGCCGCGCTTCTGCGCCTTGTGGCAATCCTGGCAAACCTTGTGCGAAACGACCATGAGCGAGGCGGCGCGGTCGGTGGGCGCGGGCCGCTCGTGATGGCAGTCGGAGCAGCGGCGCTCCATGCCCCTGGGCTGCGCGCCCTTCTTGCCCTTCACTGGCTTCACGGGCTTCATGCCCGGCAAAGGATGATGGCAGGTGGCGCATTTCGTGAGCTTGGCCTGCTTATTGTGCGCGTTGTGATTGAAAGGCACGGCCAATTCCTTGGGTGCCATGGCGGCGGGATCAGCGGGGGCGTTCATGTAATCCTGCGCCTGAACGGGAAGCAGCCAAAGGGCGGCGAGAAGCACGGCGGCGCAAGGGGCGGCGGTTTTAACAATGCGTGAAGTCTGACGCATGAAGTCTCCTGTATGGTGTCGGAGCGAGGCACAGGGCGGCGCTCGTAGGATCTTGCCGAGAATGGGCGATGTGACGGGACAGCGTTTGTTCGCTCAACCGCGAAACGCGGCGTCAAACCGTCACGGGCAGACTCTAACCTAAAAAAATCCGCGCGTCACTCCAGACCGAGACGCTGGCGCAAAAGCTCAAAGTCAAGGGCCCCGGCCACAAGCTGCACGCCGTGGTTGACCTTGATCATGTCGCGCAGCTTATGGCGCGTGAGGATGTTCTCCATCTTCTTGGCCACGGCGAAGGTGTCCTCGCGCACCATGATGATGGGCGTTTGCAGCACTTCGGACCTTGTGAGGATGATGTCGTTGGGGTGCAGGTTCCCGGTGAGGATGAGACAGGGGCAGCTGCCCTCAAGGGCCACCAGCTGCACGTCGGAGCGGTCTCCGCCCACGATGATGGCCGAGTTCTTGTGCCGCATGAAGTGGGTCAGAAAATTCTCCACCTGCATGGTGCCGATGAGGAAATCCTCCACCACGCGGTCGGCCTTGTGGTGCGCGGAAATAACCTTGCCGCCCAGGCGCTCGGCCAGGTCGCTCACTTTTATGGCGCTCATGATGGGATCTGAGGCAATGACGCCCAGGACCTCAACCCCCTTGCGGCGCAGAAAAGGCGCCAGCAGTTCGTCCACCTCGGCGCGATAATCCTCGGGAATGTCGTTCAAGATCGCTCCCGCCAAGTCGTCGCCAAGCGCCTGTTTGCAGCGCAACACATAGTCATATTTGAGTTCGTTCTGGTAGCGGTCGATGATGACCGTCTTGGCGGCAAGGGCCCGGGACACGCTCACGCCGTCGAGGCCGCAATACGTGCCGGAGCCGAGGAAATTCCCGGAGCCGGCGATGATCATCACGTCCTTGCCGCTGGAAAGCTCCTCGTAGGCGCTGACGATGCCGGGCAAAAGGTCGCCGATGTCTTCGGAAAAGGCGCGCCGGGCAAACTCCCGGTTCACCACCACGGGCGTGACCAGGGCGGGATTCTGCTCCAGACCCAGCACCTGCTGCAGAAACATGGCGTCCTCGTCACCGGGCTTCAGATTCTCACGCGGGACTGCGCCCACAGGCTTCATGTACCCGACTTTGAGCCCCATCTTTTTGAACCGCAGGCCGAGGGACATGGCGATGAGGTTCTTGCCGGAGTAGCCCGCGGTGGAGCCGATATATATGCCGACCATTCATTCCTCCTTACTGGCGCAGGCTGGCGCGCAAGAGTTCCAAGTGCGCCGGAACATGCGCGGCCAAGGCGCACAGGACCAGACGCGCAGGATCTGCGCACAAGATCAGGCGCGCAGGGTGAGCCGCGCCTCGGCCACGTAGGCCCGTTCATGATTCACAAGGACTGGGCCGAGTTCCGCCTCATAAAGTTGCGGAAAGTCTTGCGCCAGGGCGGCCAGCGCCAAAAGCGCGTCCTCAAGGGCCCGAAAATTCACCGCCGGTTCTCCGCCAAGTCCCTTCAAATGCAGATAGGAACGGATGGAGCGGATCATGCCAAAAGCTTCGTCGCGACTCAAGGGGGTGAGATGGTGCGAGAGGTCCGCCAAAATCTCCGTGTGGATGCCGCCAAGGCCGAACATGAGCAGCGGACCGAACTGCTCGTCGCGCCGCAGCGAGAGCACGACTTCCTGAGCGCCCTCCGGGGCCATGGCCTGCACAAGGCAGCCGATGATCTCGGCTTCAGGCCGTATGCGCGCCACATGATTGGTGAGGTCGAAAAACGCCTTGCGCACGGCGGCCTCACCGGAAAGTTTGAGCGAAACGCCATCAACGTCCGAGCGGTGCAGAATCTGCGGGCAGGCGATCTTGAGCGCCACGGGCCCGGCCATGCCGCGCGCCGCCGCCGCCGCCTCCGCGCTGCTGCGCGCCAGCACTGTTTCCAGCGTGTTCAGATTATAGGCCCGCAACAGCTCCTGGGCCAGGAACCCCGAAATCTCCTGCCGCCCCTCGGCCGTGGCGGCCGCAACGATGCGCCGGGCCGCGTCGAGATCGCGCTTGGGCGGTTCATACACGGGCACAGGCTTCTGCAGCCATTGGGCATAGGCGTACATGGCCTCTATGCTGCGCAGGCCCGGCTCCGGGAAGGCATGGCACGGCAACCCGGCCCGGCGCAGAATGTCGCGCCCGACCCCGCCATGGGCCCGGCCCATAAGGCAGGTCATGACAGGCTTGTCGGAGCGGCGCGCCGCCTGGACGATGGCCGTGGCCGTGGCCTCCAGCTCCACCATGCCCGTGGGGGCGATGAGCAGCAGCACCGCATGCACCAGGGGGTCGTCGAGCACGGCCTCCAGGCTCTTGCGGTAGCGCTCGGCCCCGGCGTCGCCGATGATGTCCACGGGATTGTACACCGAGGCGTAGGACGGCAGCACAGCCTGCAAACGCTGGATGGTCTCCGGCGAAAGACGGGCCATGTGCAGGCTGGTGCGCTCGCAGGCGTCCGCGGCAAGAATGCCGGGCCCGCCGGCGTTGGAGAGCACCGCCACGTTGGGTCCTTTGGGCAGGGGAAGGCTGGCGAAGGCTCCGGCCAGGGCGAAAAGCGATTCCACGTTGGGCGCGCGGATGACGCCGCATTGCCGGAACGCAGCGCCATAGGCCTCATCGGACCCGGCAATGGCCCCGGTGTGCGAGCTGGCCGCCTTGGCCCCGGCGTTGGTGGACCCGGCCTTGAGCAGGATGACCGGCTTCTTGCGGCTCACTTCGCGCACGGTGCGCACAAACTCCTCGCCCGCCTCCACATTCTCCAGATAGCCCATGACCACCTTGGAGGCCGGGTCGTCGCCCAAATAGGCCAGCAGGTCGGTCTCGTTCAAAACGGCCTTGTTGCCAAGGCTGATGAATTTGGAGAAGCCGAAATTCTCGTCCCGGGCCCAATCAAGAAACGCCAGGCACAACGCGCCGGATTGCGAGCAAAAGGCCACATTGCCCGGCAGGGGCTGAGTTGCGGAAAAGGTGGCGTTGACACCATTGCCGGTGTTCATCATGCCCAGGCAGTTCGGTCCCAGCAACGCCACGCCGTGCTGCCGCGCCAGATCCGAGAGCCGCCGCTCCAGCAGAAACCCCTCGCGTCCGGTTTCGCGGAAGCCCGCGCTGATGACGATGGCCGACTTGAGCCCGCGCACGGCCAAGGCTTCAAAGCCCGGCAGCACCTGGTCGCGCGGCACGGCAAACACGGCCAGATCTATGCCCCCAGGCAGCTCGTCAATGGTGCGGGTGGACCTGATGCCTTCGACATCACAGCCCTTGGGGTTGACGGGAAAGAGACGGCCCTTGAAGCCAGCGGCCAGCATGTTGGACACGACGACATTGCCGACCTTGCCCGGCGAGGCCGAGGCCCCGATGACGGCCACGGTCCTGGGTGCGAAGAAAGCCTGCAAGGTGCGCTGGTCCACATGTCACTCCATGCTCTACGATCTTTCCGGTGTTTGGCTTGAATACACCGTCGGGGCCCGGGCCTCAAGGGGCAGCATCGCCCCGGCGTGATCTTTCAAGAGAAAAGAGGACGGCGCATGTTGCCCAAGCACGGCCCAGCAGTATACAGAAGAACAATGCGCAACGCTCCAAACCCGCCCCCCAGTCCACAGCTTACCGCCGCCATCCTGGCCGGCGGCGCCGCCACGCGCATGGGCGGCGCGGTAAAAGCCCTGCTGGACGTGGGCGGACTGACCATTCTCGACAGGCTTGCGCAGACCCTGCGACCGCACTTTGCCGAGGTGCTTCTGGTCGCCAAGGAGCCGGAGCCTTTTCTGGCTCTGGCCGCGGCCAAACCGCCCTGGCGTCTCGTGCTTGACGCCCTTCCCGGCCGCAGTTCGCTCACGGGCATCCACACCGCGCTGCATAATGCGCGCACCGAGCATGTGTTCCTCACGGCCTGCGACTCTCCTTTTTTGCGCACGCGGCTGCTCCGCGCCCTCATCGACCACTTGCGGCAGGAAGACGATGTTGTGCTGCCCCTGAAGCCGGATGGCTACTTCGAGCCGCTCTGCGCCTTCTATTCGCGCCGCTGCCTGCCGCACATAGAGGCGCAGCTGACACGCGATGATCACAAGATCATCCGCTTCTTCGACAAGGTGCGCGTGCACCCTCTGCCCGAGGAGGCCTTGCTGCGCGCCGATCCGAACCTGTTCTCCTTCATGAACGCCAACACCCCGGATGAATTGCGCGCATTGCGCGAAACCGCAGCCACGCTGCCCGTCCCACAGGAGGTCCCGTGACGGCTGAACGAATATCCCGAGATCTTGCGCTTGAACGCATCCGCCACCACATCCGCGACACCCAGCCGCACGTTCGCGATACCGCGCTGTTCGAAAGCCTGGGGCTCATCTGCGCCCAGGACATGTTCGCCGAGCATGCCACCCCAGCCGAGCCGAAGTCCACGGTGGACGGCTTTGCCCTGGCCAGCGTCGACTCGCACAACGCCACACCGGAAAATCCCGCGCAATTCCGGGTCGAGGGACTCATCCGGCCCAGCACGGCAGCGCCTCCGTCCATCGGCATTGGGCAGGCGGCAACCATCCTCACGGGCGGTCCGCTGCCGCCGGGGGCGGACTGCGTTGTACCAAGAGAGGCGGTGGAGGTGCTTGAATCCGGTCTGCGCCTCGTGCGGGAGCTCGCCCCCATGGACCACGTGCGCGCCATCGGCAGCGACCTCAAGGCCGGAACCCGCATCGTTCGGCGGGGAGAGGAGTTGACCCCGGCCGTGCTTGCTTCACTGGCGATCTCGGGCAGCAAAATGGTCAAGACGATCATTCCACCGCGCGCGCTGGTGCTGGCCCTTGGCAATGAGCTCTCCGCCATCGGCGCCGGGCCGTCTCCCGGGCATATGCCTGCGGACAACCTGCTGCTCGCCGCAGGCTTGCTGCGTTATCGCGGCGTTGGCGAAGTCCGGGCCGAGGTTTGCGCCAACGAGCTTGGGACCATTTCGCACAAACTTTGCGCGGACAATGTCCAGTGCATCGTCACCACCGGGGGCACAGGACCGGGCGAGCGCGACTTCATCCTCAAGGCGGCCCTTGAAGCCGGGTTCGAGCTTTTGTTCAACGGCATTGCGCTGACGCCCGGCAAGAGCATGTTCGCGGCGGTGCGCGGCGACACCCTGCTCTTCGCCCTGCCGGGCACGCCTTGGGCCGTGTTTGCGCTGATGCACGCGCTGGCGCTGCCCGCCATCTGCTGGCTGCGCGGCCGCACCTTGCCCGCTCCGGGGCTCTTGCTGGCGCGGCCCTCCATTATGCCGAACGCGGCGCAGCTGGGTTGGGAGCGCCTTGTGCCCTGCACCAACTCCGCCCTTGGCGCGGAGCTGCAGGCGCAACCGCTGCTTGAGCGCAGCCGCGAAGCGCGCCTCGACATGCTCGAAACCCAAGGGCTGCTCATTGTCTCGGACAAAGTGGAGCAAGGCGAACTGCTGCCGATGATTCCCATCTGGGAGAATCCGCGCGGGCTCCGCCTGGGCTGAGGCGATCCGCAGAGCGGATCAAATAATACTGTGAGAATGTATGGTTCCGCATACAACCGCAGCAAGCGCCACCAGATGATCATGAATCGCTCAGGATGTTTTGCCGCAGGATGCTTGCCCAAGGTTTTGCGGAGCCATTTTTCAACTTGACCGCTTTTCCGGCGTTGTGTAACAAGGCTCCGCGTGAGTCAGCCAGCGTAGCTCAGCTGGCAGAGCAGCTGATTCGTAATCAGCAGGTCCGGAGTTCGATTCTCCGCGCTGGCTCCACCGAAGATTAAGGCCCCGCAACGGTTTACGCCGGTGCGGGGCCTTTTCGTTCAGAAAATTGCGATCCGAGGCAGATGGTGTTTGCCACGCCTTTACGGAATTTGCGTCAATAATGCGGCCGCACGTTTCCGCCCCGCACGATCCGGGGGACGATTTCTCCTCCCCGGGCACACAACGCTGGAGTCCTTATGCACATTCTCGTCGATGCCGACGCCTGCCCCAACGCCATCAAGGAAATTCTCATCCGCGCAGCCATGCGCCTGAAGATCAAGACGACCTTTTTCGCCAACAAGACGCTGAGCGTACCGCCATCTCCGTACCTGGAAACCGTGCGCGTCGGACAAGGGTTCGACGTGGTCGACGACACCATCGCCGGGCTTGTCCAAAGCGGCGATTTCGTCATCACGGCGGACATCCCCCTTGCCGCAAAGGTGGTCGAAAAAGGGGCGACGGGAATCAACCCGCGCGGAGGGCTGTACGACAAAGAAAACATCGGGGCCAAACTGACAATGCGCAACATGATGGATGAGCTGCGCAGCACCGGCGTGATGACCGGCGGGCCTGGCCCGCTAAGCCTGGCGGACCGCAACGCCTTCGCCAACCAGTTGGACCGCTGCCTCACCGCCGCCCTGCGCGAAGGCAACGGATGAAAACGTCGCCCAATCGAAGGCAACAAGCGCTGACTGCGGGAACGCACCCGCGCAAACGGTGCACGGGGACGGGTGCTCCGCACCGGAATCCCCCCTCAGCAAAGCGTGGAGGCCCGGCACCCCGGACAATGTTCAGGTAAGCAAAGACGCTATCAGCATTTTTTAATACCGTGCTATTGCAGTATATTAAATATTTTCTAGATTATATCTAGATACATTTTTCCAGCAATAACGCCGAATCAGGCTACCCCAAACGCCATGCGCGACCGCTGGCGATGCTGCCGGCGGCGCCCCAAAATGGCAGGGGGGTCAGACAGACGAGATCAGGCGACCGGCAGCAGGCAGCCAGGAGAATCGGCGTCGCCAAGCCCCTGCACGGCGCAGGACACGCGCAAATCGTCCGGCAAGGGCGATGTGGCGAGAAGCGGCTTGCCGAGCGAGCGGAAACTTTGGTCCGCGCTCATCATAAGCTGAAAGAAAAAGACGTCCGCGCGGGCCACCTTGCTCCAATCAAGCGAGAGACCCGAGCAGCGCTCCCGCGCGGCAAGCAAAGCTTGTCGCAGATTCTCCAGCACCGGGCCGGTGACATCCTCCGGCAGCGCCAAAGCGGCGGCGCCCTCTTTCACGCGCAGGGTCAGCAACGGACCAAATTCCTCATCCAGGTCGCGGGAGGGCGCCACGGTGACGACATCAGGCACTTCCTCAATGCGCCGCACGCGTTCATCCGGCAACTTGACCATGCCGCTGAGGAACTTCGGCTCCAGTATCGTGGCGAACAGCACATAGAACGGGATGCTGTTGCCGAAAGCCTCCAGGTCGCCCACGGCCGCCAAGTCCAGCTTGCAATCCACTATGCGCCCGGTGTCGGTCAGCATTTTGAGCACTTCAAAGGGCATGCGCCCCTTGCCATGGATGTCGTGGATGAGGTCGAACTCCAGCAGGTAGAGGTCCGTTCCTCCGCTTGTGGCCTGCTTGAGGCTCAAGGCGTCAACCTCGAAGATGCCGGTCTTGCCGACTTCTATCTGCGCGGGCGCGAGCTGTGCGGCCGGTTCCGAGCCAACGGGATTGGAAATGGCGAGCAAACGCTCGACCCATGTGTCGATGGCCATGTTTTCGCTGTCATGGATGTTGTCCACCAGGGCGGTGAGGCGGTCAAATCCCTTGAGCAGCACCTCAATCACCTCGTGCCGGGGCGAAAGCTCGCCGCTGCGCACCATGTGCAGCACATTTTCCAGCTTGTGGGCCAGGGTCTTGATGTTATCAAGCCCAAGCATGCCCGCGCCCCCCTTGATGGAATGCGCCAAGCGGAAAACGCTGTTCACCAGCTCGGGGTCCTGGTCGTCGCCCGCAGACTCGATGTCCATAAGCGCAGACTCGATGCTGTCCAAATGCTCGCGGCAGTCCTCAACAAAACTCTGGACGAGATCGCCGAAATCCTCGGGCATGGCTTCACTCCCCCTTGGCCGGGGTGATGGAGAAATGCTTGTCCAGGCGCATGAGCGTGAGCAGATGATAGATATCCTTGCGCACGCCGGTTAAGTGCAGCGCGCCACCCTGCTTGCCCAGGGAGTTGTGCGTGGCCACCAGCAGGCCTATGCCCATGGAGTCGAGGCTTTCAAGCTTCGAGCAATCCAGGTGGATCTGCTTCGCTCCGCCTTGAACGTGCGCGCGCAGGGTTTCGCGCAGGGCGGGCACGTCCTGCGCGGCCACGCGGGCCTCAAGAGCCATGTGAATCGTGGTGTCATCGCTCATATGCAGTCCCTCCACGGGGGTGTGCTTTACAATGGTCAGCACGTTGCCCGGGTCGTTGTAGGAAAAACCGTCGGAATACTTGCGCATGATGAACAGCCCCCGTCCGCACTCGCTTGACGGGTCGGGCGGCTGCGCTGGCATGGCGCGCCAATCCCAGCCGGGGCCTTCGTCGCGCACAACAAGCTCAAGCCGACCCTGCGCAAGGCTTAAAGAGGCATGCACTGTTTTGGTCGGGTCCGAGGCGGAACCGTGCTGCACAGCGTTCACCAACGCCTCACGCGCAAGCAGTTCCATGTCGAAGGCCAAGCCGCCAAGATTGCGCTCGGCCAAAAATTCGTGAATGTCCGCTATGAACTGCTCCACATTCTCCGGCGTCGCCGGAAAGCTATAGCGCAATTGGGCGCCGCCTGCCGTGGCTTCGCTGCGGGCTGGGGCGTTCACACGTCCACCCCGAGCAGCAGCACGTCATCCACGGGTTCCTGTTCGCCGGTCATATCGCGCACAAGGTTCACCACCGCGTTTGCCAGGGGCATGACGGCGTTGTGCTCGCAGGAGGCCAGCAGGCTGGCCTGGAAGGCCTCGCCGGTGACATAATGGCCCGCGTTTTCCGCCAGTCCGTCGGTGTATATGTAGAAGCGGTCGCCTTCGTGAGCGGGGCCGACGAGCACGTCATACTCCGCAGTCTCGAACATGCCCAGCGGAGGACCGGAGAGGCTCAGACAGCTCGAAACGCCGTCCAAACGGGCGAGCACGGGCGGATGCCCGGCGCTGCTCAGCGCATAGGACCCCGCGCCGCGGTCCAGCGTCAGGCACACGGCGGTGAGGTAGACCTCCTCCGGCGTGATGGCGCAAAGAATGCGGTTCATGGCCGACAACACCTCAGCGGGACCCTTGTCCGCGGTGGCGTGTTGCCGGAACAGCGCTTTGAGCGAGGAGGTTATGAATGAAGCGCCAAGGTCATGGCCGCTCACGTCGGCCACGAAATAGGCCGCATGGGAATCGTCGAAGGCGATGACATCGTAGAAGTCGCCCCCCGCCTCCAGAACAGGAAGAAAATGCACGGCGAAGCGCGCCTCTGGGGTCGATTCCGGCGTGGGCAAAAGAGCCAACTGCGCGGCATGCACCTGGCCAAGCCGGTTGGCCTGGGCGTCGATGATGGCACCCTGGTGGCGCTTGAAATTCATATGCGAGCGCACGCGGGCCACAACTTCCTCGGCCATGAACGGCTTGGTGATGTAGTCCACCGCGCCGAGGTCCAGCCCGGCGAGCTTATTGGAAAGCTCTCCCAAACAGGTGACGAAGATCACCGGAATGTGCGCTGTGGCTGCGTCGTTTTTGAGCTTGCTGCAGGTTTCAAAGCCGGTCTCGCCGGGCATCATCACGTCAAGAAGCACCATATCCGGGCGCTCGGCGCGGGCCTTGTCCAGACCGGCCGGACCGCTTGCCGCGCTGGTTACGGCATAGCCTGCGCGTCCGAGCACGCCCTTAAGCACCATGATGTTCATGGGTTCATCGTCCACGACGAGGATGCTGCCGAGTTTCTCCGCGTCCGCCATTGTTCTCGCACGTGTCCAGGTGGGGGTTGCGCCGGGGTGGCTCTAGCCGCCCGCAGGCTTTGCTTTAACATCCTGCGATATGCCCGCAAGCAAGTCAAGATGCAGTTGCGGGAATGGCCGTCAGACTGGGGGCTTGCGGCAAAGAAAGACCGCACCGGCAGTTGTGGGCGAGCTTTTGAAGGGCGTGCGGTGGACGAGCCGAGCCGCAACAAATCCCACGGCTTCAAGCATCGCCAGGAAGCCCGTTCCCGGCAGCGCGCCGTCCTGTCACCTGGCCCAGGCGCGGGCGCGCTCTTGCGCACTGGAGTTGACGGAAGGCAGCGGGCAGGATTCCCCGGCATCCGCGTCAAGCGCCTGGTCCGCCACGACCATGACCCCGCCGGGCTTGAGCACGCGGTGCGCCTCGGCCAGGGCGGCGGCTTTGTCGGCAACGAGGTTGAACACGCCGTTGCACTGGAGTTGACGGAAGGCAGCGGGCAGGATTCCCCGGCATCCGCGTCAAGCGCCTGGTCCGCCACGACCATGACCCCGCCGGGC
>Ga0183099_1000729_pt1 | contig 21967 bp, 23 predicted proteins | sample Biomet1_FD_127788 | JGI IMG/M metagenome (GOLD analysis project Ga0183099, IMG submission 127788) | Microbial communities from bioreactor (seeded with anoxic lake sediment) at LBNL, California, USA - Biofuel metagenome 1 | ecosystem: Engineered > Bioreactor > Anaerobic > Unclassified ...
TTTGTGCCTGGTGTGCTCGATACGACCGTGTATGACGAGATTTTCCAGGTTCATGCCGAAGACGCCTTTGCCACTGCCAAACGCTTGCAAGTGCTGAAGCAAAAGAAGCCCGGCGTGCGCATCGTTGCCGTAGAACCCAGCGACAGCCCGGTACTTTCCGGCGGCGCAGCAGGCCCGCACAAGCTCCAGGGCATCGGCGCCGGCTTTGTGCCTGGTGTGCTCGATACGACCGTGTATGACGAGATTTTCCAGGTTCATGCCGAAGACGCCTTTGCCACTGCCAAACGCTTGTTCCGCGAAGAAGGCATCAGCTGCGGCATTTCGACAGGGGCCAACGCCTTTGCTGCGCTAACCCTCGCTGCTAGGCCTGAAATGGCAGGCAAAATGATCGTCTTCATTGTGTGCGACACGGGTGAACGCTACCTGTCCACCCCGTTGTTTTCCGAGTCGGACTAGACCGGCCGACAACGTCGATTGCGCACTATCCTGAAGCCGCCAGTCAAAGGTACGGAACCATGATTGACAAGACCCCCGTTTACACCAAAGTGGATCGCGACGAAGCACTGACAGAAACCGTTCAGCGCCTTACCACGCCAGACGCCTGCCAGGCCGCCTGCCACCGCATCAGCCGCGAGGCACCCATGCCTTCCATCGATGCGCTGGCTGAGGTGGTGACGATGCTGAGAGCCGTGCTGTTTCCTGGTTTTTTCGGCCCGTCGGACATCAGCGACCGCACCATGCCCTTTTACCTGGGCAGCGCACTGGACCGGGTGGTCAAGTTGCTGGCGGAACAAATCAATCGCGGCTACTGCTTTGTGTGCGCCAAGGACAATACCAATCCGTGCACGGACTGCGAGAGCCGGAGCGAAGCCGTTGCTTTGGAATTCATCCGCCAATTGCCCGCTGTGCGCGACCTGCTGGCCAGCGATGTGCAGGCGGCCTATGACGGCGACCCTGCCGCCAAAAGCCCCGGAGAAACCATCTTCTGCTACCCGTCCATCAAGGCGCTGACCAACCACCGCATTGCCCACCAGCTGCACCATTTGGGCGTGGACATCATTCCGCGCATCATTGCGGAGATGGCCCACTCGGACACCGGTATCGACATCCATCCGGGCGCACACATCGGCCCGCGCTTTTTTATCGATCACGGTACAGGCACGGTTATTGGCGAGACAACCATCATCGGTAAAAACGTGCGGCTATACCAGGGCGTTACCCTCGGTGCCAAGAGCTTTCCGAAAGATGACTCCGGTGGCCGTTTGGTGAAGGGATTGGCCCGGCACCCCATTGTCGAGGATGACGTCACCGTATACGCGGGCGCAACAATCCTGGGCCGCGTCACCATCGGGCAAGGTGCGGTCATCGGCGGCAATGTCTGGGTGACACAAGATGTTGCTCCAGGCACGCGCGTGTTGCAGGCCCGAGCCTTTGAACAATTTTTCTTGGAGGGGGCAGGCATTTAATGCGTGCGGGGGGTTCACGCACAAAATCTGCTTCTTTCTTGCGTAAAATGTCTTGAACATTTTTTATCGCCGGGATAATGATAGGGCAATGTTCACTATTTTTGTCAAATGGAGTCTACTGTGAGCGAAGACTGCATCTTCTGCAAAATCATTGAAGGGAAAATCCCTTGCGCCAAAGTGTATGACGTTGGCGGAGTCTTCGCGTTTTTGGACATTGCTCCAGTGAACAAAGGCCACGCCCTGGTGGTGCCCAAAAAGCACTACGCCACTTTGTTCGACCTGCCCCCGGAGTTGGGGCGCGAACTACTGATCGCGCTGAAAACCGTTGGCGCTGCTGTTATGCAGGCCACGGGCGCCACAGGGCTTAATGTTGGAATGAATAATTTTGAGGCGGCCGGGCAGCTTGTGCACCATGCGCACTTCCATCTTATTCCACGCCATAACGCAGACGGGCTGAGCCTATGGACACAGCACGCCTACGAGAGCATGGATGATATGCAGAAGCTCGCGCACGCAGTTAAAGCAGCCTTGAGCTGAAAACCGTCAACCGTTCGGAGGCCCAATGAGTGGTCAAACCCTGACCAAGGCCCACATCGTGGACGCCATCTACAAGAAGACGGACCGCAACCGCGCGGAAATCAAAGACTTGGTGGAGAGCACCCTCGAGTTGATGAAACAGTCCATTAAAAAAGACCATGCCATGCTCGTCAGCGGCTTTGGCAAATTCGAGGCCTACGACAAGAACTCGCGCCGCGGCCGCAACCCGCAGACCAACGCGAGCATTACCCTGCCGCCGCGCAAGGTTGTCGTGTTCCGCCTGTCCCGCAAGTTCCGCGCCGAGCTTAATCCGCAGGAATAAACGACTGCGGCCAGTTGACCTTCAAATCGTCCAGGGCCTTGTGGGCAGCCACAGGGTCCTGGTACGGTCCAGCTTGCACTCTGTGCAGCGTCGTTTCGCCCTGCTCCACATCCACCACCCGCACCGATTCATAACCGTGCGCCTTCATCCAGGCAGCGGCTCCATCTGCGTACACCCGTGAGGTAAACGAGGCGATCTGCACGTAAGCCACATAGGCTTTGGCAGGCTTTTCTGCGCCCTCGACTGTGGCAACGGGTGTGGCCGCTGCTGCAGTTGTCGCTGTAGCCGCAACTGGGGTTGGGGATGTAGCGTTTGCGGAGGACTTAGCCACCTCCAGGGATGAGACAGCCACGGCACCGGGGGTCGTCTTCGACGCGGCCGGAGCAGTCTGCACAGCTACAGGCGCGCTCTTGGCTGCCGCATCCTTTACGACGTTCTTGGTGGCCGCAACGGTGGTCGTGGCACCCGCTTTCTGCTCGCTTGGCGCACCTGTTATTCCGGCATGCACCTCCGCAACCTTGGCATCCAATGTGGCCTGATCAACGGCGGTTTGTGCTTGCGCAACCTTTGCGTCGTCAGCGGCCTTCTTGGCCAAGGCAGCCTTCTCGGCAACAGCCTTGGCCTCAGCCGCCTTTTTTTGTTGTGCAGCCTGCTCGGCTATAATCTTCTTCTCCAACAGCGCGCGATCGGCTTCTGCGCGTTCAGCTGCGGCCTTCTGCTCTGCAGCCGCCTGGGCGGCCTCAGCTTTCGCCTCAGCGGCTTCCCGTTCCTGACGCGTTTTGCGACCTTCCGTCTCGGAGATACGCTGCGGACCAGAGACGATGTTGGAGCGGCCTCCATAACACCCGACAAGGAGTGCGGAACTCAGAAGCAAAGTGGCGACAAGAGCTGTTGCGGCGCGAGTTGAGCGAGAACATCCGGGCATGAGTGCCTCCGAGGATCGGTTGACATGCGGTTATGGACCAGTAGTTGGCCTGCACTTGTGCGCTAAATTATGGCAGAGCGGACCGCTGGACAGATATCTACAGGTCGCCGCTCCGCCTAAAGTTTTTCTAGAGTATGGCAAGAAGTTCCGAATGGCAATACCGGGAACCTGGAGTTGCCGGACAAAGGCGACAATTTTGGGACCACCATGGGGAGGGAGCGAAGCTCTATGAAGCGCTGACAATCGGTCTAAGTCCGTTGAAGCAGTGCGTTGCCGAGGCAAAACAAAAGGCGCCTGATCCGTAGATCAGGCGCCCTATCCTTAGCCGAATGTCCCTAGTGAGGACGGAGTCTAGAAGCCGTAGCCCAGGGCCTCGCGGAGATCCGCGGGCAGGTTGGCGCTAGCAGCAGGAGCGGACTTCTTCTTGGACTTGCCAGCCTTATGACGGGCAGCCTTGACGTCGTCCAGCGCGAAAGTGCGGGGGATGGCGAAGTTCTGGCCGGGGTAGATCAGGTTGGCGTTCTTGATCTTGTCGCGGTTAGCCTTGAAGATCAGGGGCCACATGAACGGATCGTTGTAGATCTGCTTGAATTCGGAGATCCACCACAGGCAATTGCCCTTCACGACCGTGTAGGACGTGGGCAACTTGGCGTAGTCGGCCTCGAAGATCTGACGAGGAGACATGGGCGCCGGAGCGACCGCACGAGACTCGACGACAGGCGCAGGCGCAGGCGCAGGTTCCGGGGTCACTTTTTTGGAGCAACCGGCGGCAAACAGGACACAGCAGGCGATGGTGAGCAACATGAGCTTTTTCATAGTTTAAATCCCTCCTCCGTTGGGAACGACAGATTATTCCTGTGGTTTTGCACTGTCAAGCTTAAGACCCCATTCTTTGAGCCCAGTTATCTAAAATTTTTTTCTCCTGAATCACCATCCTGTCAGTGGAATTGATGGCGAATGCGCCCTCCACTGCTTGCGCCGCTTCGGTCACCCAACCGCCCAAGCGCAAGCTTTGTGCCGCAAGTATGTACATTCGTTCAGGATGATCACCATAAATAGAGCTCACAAGCAGCTCATAATCCTCTCTAAAAACCTCTCGCACCAGTTCATTCTGTGAAAAGAGGTATCGTGCCAGCAATACGTTCTCTTTATGACGAGACAGATAGATTGGCAAGAGCCTTCGACACTGGGCAATAATAAAACGAATGCGCGCAATCTCACGGCGCATACTTTCCTCGGTTTGCTTCAGCACCTGGAACAAATCCTCGGCAATGGCACGCTCCGCTTCCGGCAAATCGCGCACGCGCAAAGCCAAAAACCACGGCGCATAGGTCAGCGCCTGGTACGCGTCTTCCTTCAGCTTTATGGTCTCGTGGAAGATGTACCCCAGGCCCCAGTCCAAAAACTGTCCGGTCAGCGGGGTCTCTGGGTCGTTACGGAACACATGGTGCGCAGTGTCCTTCATGCGCCACAACAGTCCCTTGTCCATTTCCTGGCCTACCAGGTCGCGCAGAATGGTAAAGGCCATGACGCCCTCACGATCGAAGGAACCAAACTGACCTTCCAGCGCCTTGCACGACATGCAGAAGTTGCGGAACATGTCGCGCACAAACTCCGGCAATTTGGTACGAATCCAGGTTTTGGACATTTACAACCCCTTGCCCCGGCGTGGGCGCTCGGCCTGGCTGGCCAGGCGGCAAAGCTCCGCCAGCCGTGCAATCGACCATGTGGTAGAAGGTTCCCGTGGCGTACCGGCCAGAGGCCGCGCGACGGCCAGCGGGCAGTCCGGTCAAAATCTGCATGGCCTCTTCAATGCTGGCCACAGGGTACAGGTGGAAGCGCCCCTGGCGCACGGCCTCCACAACCTCGTCCTTCAACATCAGGTGGATGGCGTTATCCGCCGGGAACAGCACGCCTTGTCGGCCTGTCAGCCCACGCCGGCGGCACACCTCATAAAAGCCCTCAATCTTGCGGCTGATGCCACCAACGGCCATGATGGCCCCGGATTGGCTGACCGCGCCGGTAAAGGCCAGGGAGAGGTCAATGGGCGCACCGCCCAGGGCGGACAAAAGCGCCGCAAGCTCGGCTCCAGAGGCCGAATCGCCCTCGACACCCGCGTAGTTCTGCTCAAAGCACAGGCTGCCGGTGAGCACGATGGGCTTATCCTGAGCAAACAGGCTCACCAGATAGCTTTTGATGATCATCATGCCCTTGGTATGGATGGGGCCGCCCAATTGGGCCTCGCGCTCCAGGTCAAGGATGCCGCCATGGCCCACACCCACGGTGCAGGAGATTTGGTGCGGCAGGCCGAATTCGTAGTCGCCAAAGAGCGTCACGGACAAGCCGTTGGCCCGGCCAGTGGCCGAACCGCCCGTGGCCACCTTGATAATCTCCCGATCATAGTCGGCCATGAACTCTTCTTCATAAAGATTGGCGCGGAAGTCGTGATCTGAGATGGCCTTGGCCAAGTCCGCCGCCTCCACCAACTCACGCCCAGCCATGCGGGCGTAGGCGGCTGCTTCCATCATGCGCGCACGCATAAGCGGGAAAGAAAGCGAGAGGAGTTTCTGGTCCTCCGCCAAACGGCTGGAGTGGTCCACCAAACCGGCCAATGCCTCCCGGCTAAACGGAAGCAGGTTGGCCTCGGCGATGATGCGGGAAATAGCCGCCAGAAAATGGCGAATATTCGCGGCGTTGCGCGGGGCTGTTCCCTGCAGGTGTGCCTTGAGGATGAAATGCTTGCGGAAGCGGTCATCCGCCGACAGCAGAGCCTCGTAGGCATCTTCCGTGCCCACCAAAATAATGCGCACGCCGAGAGGAAGCGGCTCCGGCTCGATGGTGCGAACCCGCACCTGTTCACCGTCGGAGGGGTCCTCCATGCGCAGCTTGCCCAGACGCAGAGCACGCAGCAGCCCCTCCCAAGAGCCCTGGTTACCCAGCAGATCTTCAACGTTCAGGATGAGAAAACCGCCGTGGGCGCGGTGCAAGCTCCCGGCGCGCACCAGCGAAAAATCCGTGTACATGGCGCCCAGTTCGCTTTCGCGCTCTATGCTGCCCAGCAGATTGAAGCTCGTGGGGTGGTCTTCCACAATAACCGGAGCCCCAAGGTTTTCCTTGGCCAGCACGCTATTATCCACAAAAAGATTCGGCTCGTAGCGGAAAACGAGATCGTCTGCGGTATGCGGTTCCAGGTGCCCGGGGGTGGTTTTCACAGGATCGGAGGCAGAGCGGGCGTCCGGCGCTGGCGGTGGAGTCTCGCGCGGGAGAAACGCCTCGACGTTGTCGAGGATATCCTTTTCCACTGCGGCCAGGTGATCAACAAGGCGCGGGATGGAGGAAAACGTGGAGCGCAAAGGCTTGAGGGCCGTGGCAATAACGACCTGCACAATTTCCTTATGCAGCAGCACCTCGTCCTGCTTGAGTCCCTGCTCACTTTCATTCAGCTTGCGCAGATACACGCCAATCTCGGCCAGCAGGCGCTCGCCCTTGGTCTTGAGAATTTTTCGGCGTGCCGGGGCCAGCTTGCCATACTCCTCGTCACCCATAACCTTACCCGCTATCAGGGGCATAAGGGTCAGGGCGCCGGCTTCGTCCATATCCAAGGCAAAGCCCTTGCCACGGGCTGTCGCCTCCATCTTATCATAGATGCTGTCACGCCGAGACGAGAAGCGCTTCATGATGCTCTCGTGCTTGCGGCGATAGGGGTCCTGCTTCAAACGAGCGGTTATGGCGGCACGAATTTCGACTATGGCGGCGGTCATGGCGAACTTGAAGGCACGCCCCTGGCCCGCAGGCAGGCTTACCGCCAGGGGGCGGTCCTCGTCGTCAAAATTGTGCAGGTACAACCAGTCCGAGGGCACAGGGCGCTTTGCAGCCTCTGGCGCCAAGAAATTTTTAACAAAATGCGTGCGCCCCATGCCGGGCTCGCCGGAGAGAAAAACATTATATTCGTGGCCAGGCATGGCAAGCGCCATCCCAAGAGCCTGCAAGGCGCGCGGTTGAAAGGCAGCCTGCCCGTTCTTCTTTGGCAGCTCGCGGCTATCCGCGCAGGCAAGACTGGCCGGATCCAAACGGATGCGCAAGCGTTCAGGTGGCAACTCACGCGCAGTGCGCGGCGGGAAAATTTCATTTTTTTTGGTCATGCTGTGTCATTGGTCCTGGTGTGTCGTGCGTGCTCGGAGGAGCAACGCCAACAAAATCTCTACGTGCTTTGGCTCTGGTTGTCACTAAAATGGGCCAGAGCCAGGGGCCACAATGCGAACCTATTTGTGAAAAAAGGTCGTATCTAAGTGGCAACTCCGTTGACGAGGCATACGCCTTGTGCTAGGTGATCGTCCTTGTGAAGAATTGAACGTCCCGGCCATCCGGTCTTCACTGTGACCGACGGGGTGCATTATGTTCTTTCCCAGGCAGGACAAGCCTTCCGGAGCGCTCGAAGTACTGTCCACGACAGGGACCATTGGTCTCCACCTCGTGGCCTCAACCTTCGTTGGGTTGGCTATGGGCTACTTTCTCGACAAATGGTTGGGAACGGGACCGTGGCTGCTCATAATTTTTCTTCTTCTTGGCATCGTGGCAGGGTTTCGCGATGTTTTTCTGGATGTAAAGCGCATGCAGAAAAAGGAAGACGAAAGGGCGCTTAAGTAACGCAGAGGGTACGGCGGCCCGCATGCTGGGAACATGCGACGCGGCTTAATCCAAAACGAGGCTTCATGTTGGCAGTGCTTGTCCAAAAGATCGACGCAGTGTTGTACCGTCGTGGGTTCGCCCTCGGCGACGCTCGTCGGCTCATGCGCAATCAGATTCTTCTGACTGCGTTTGGTTCGGCGGCGGCGCTCCTGCTTACGGGCTTCTCCAACTGGAGTTGGTCCTTTTGTGCAGGCGCGGTAATCATGAGCATCAACTTTTGGTGGCTTGCAAAAGCCGCTCAGGAGTTGGTCAGGGTGAAACACGGCGCGATGCTCACGCTTTTGACGCTCTTTTATGGAAGGCTGTTGTTGACCGGCGCCGCCATTGCCCTGCTTGTGGTTTGGCTTGGCGCGTCGGCATTCGGACTTTTGGCCGGACTCTCCACTGTTGTTGCCAACGCGACACTGTGGGGGATTCTTCAGATCAGGCACAAGGTCCCCACTACGGGGAATGGGAAGGAGGCGTAAAAAATGTCTGCAGGACTTCCGGAACCGCTGATTTTCTCGGAAATCATCGACCACTCGCTGGGTCTTCATCTGCCGCCGCATGTTTACTACATGTGGATGGCGATGCTCATTCTTTTCACCTGCGGCATGCTGCTGCGCGGCCGTATGCAAATGGTCCCCGGTGGCCTGCAGAACGTCTTTGAGACGATCATCGGCGGTCTTGAAGACTTTACAGTGACAAACATTGGCGAAGAAGGCCGCAAAGTCTTCCCGTTCCTGTGCTCGCTGTTCCTCTTCATTTTGGTCATGAACTACATCGGTCTCATCCCCGGCTGCGACGCGGCCACCGCGAACGTGAACACCAACGCCGCCATGGCTGTGTGTGTGTTCCTGTATTACAATTACATGGGCATCAAAAAATGGGGCTTCGGCTACATCAAGCACTTCATGGGTCCCGTTGCCGCCCTGTCCCCGCTCATGCTGGTTCTGGAGACCGTGAGCCACTTGGCCCGCCCCCTCTCCCTGACTCTTCGTCTTTTCGGTAACATCCGCGGCGAGGAAATCGTCCTGGTGCTGCTCTTTGTTCTCGCTCCTGTCGTGGGCACGCTGCCCATGTACTTCCTGTTCATCTTGGGCAAGACCATTCAGGCCTTCATCTTCTTCATGCTCACCATGATCTACTTGAAGGGTTCTTTGGAACACGCCCACTAAATTCGGGGAAATGGTCGCAAGACCAAACATTATAATCTTCTAAGGAGAATATCGACATGCGCAAAGCTCTTCTGATGACCCTGGCTATGGTTCTGGTTGCCTCCTCCGCTTTCGCTTCTGATGGCGCCGCCGCCGTCGCCGCCGTGGGTCCCGTCGCCGCTTGGGCGACCGCCATTGGCATGGGCATCGCTGCCGGCCTCTGCGGCATCGGCCAGGGCCTGGGCCTGAAAGCCGCTTGCGAAGGCACCGCCCGCAACCCCGAAGCCGGTGGCAAAATCACCGTTACCCTGATCCTGGGCCTGGCCTTCATCGAGTCCTTGGCCATTTACGCCCTGGTCGTCAACCTGATCCTGCTCTTCGTGAAGCCCCTGGGCGCCTAGTCCAGAGACCCTTCGCATCGGAATTGAGGAGGCCGCAAGGCCTCCTTTTTCCTGAATCATTTGTTCAAAAATTCACATAATCGACCTCTCCCCCCCTCTCACCGGACGGCACCATGAAAAGCGAGCACATCCCCAAAGCCACCATCGCCCGCTTGGCCACCTACATTCAGGTGCTCTCCGACCTGAAGCGCGACGGGACTGATGTTGTCAGCTCTGAGCGGCTTGCCCAAGCCTGCTCCGTGAACTCCTCGCAAATCCGTAAAGACCTTGCCTACTTTGGAGAATTTGGCGTTCGTGGCGTTGGCTACTACGTGCAAGATCTCATCACCTCCATTAAACGCTCTCTCGGCATCGACCGCGTGTGGAATTGCGGTTTGGTTGGAGTAGGCAACCTGGGCCGTGCGCTGCTGCGCCACCGCGAATTTACACGTAAGGGTTTCCTCATCCGCGGAGCCTTTGACTGCGATCCCTACAAAATCGGCGAGATTGTCGAGGGTATGGAAATCGTCTGTTCGCGCCAATTACCCGCCAAAGTCAAAGAATACGGGCTGGAAATCGGTATCATCACCACTCCACCGGAACGCGCCCAACGCGCTGCCAACTATCTTATTGGCGCGGGCATCAAGGGCATTATCAACTTTGCTCCGGCACGGATTGCTGTTCCAGACCATATCCACCTTGAATATGTAGATTTCTTTCACTATTTCTATGCTGCCGCCTTTCACCTCAGCTTCGACGACACCTCCGATTAATACGCTGCGGAAGCGCACGCTCCCTCCTTGCATAGCTTGACTTGATACCGCATTTGCGGTTTTGTCGCGTGTACGCGGTACGCATACGGTCACCGCCTGGGAGCATTGCTTGGTTTTGGAATTCGACCCCTACCCAAAAGTTTTTCTGCAAACAGGTGACTGCTTCCTGGGCGTCAAGCCAACATTGGTGAACACGGTCCTAGGCTCCTGCGTCGCTATAACACTGTGCTCACCCCAGCACGGTATTGGTGCGATATGTCACGCTTTTTTGCCATCCAGCACGGACTACGCCGGCCATGGCCGCGATCCGCAGGTGTGCCGTTTTGTGGATACGGCCTTAGAGAATATGTTGAGCAGTCTCATACGGTTGCGCCTTGACCCCAATGAACTTGTGGTGAAGGTGTTTGGCGGGGCTTCGGGCATTATGACCTCAGGCCGTGGCAACCTGTATGACATTGGTGGACGAAATGTTCGCGCCGTGCGGGAAGGGCTTATGGCCCGTGGACTCCGTATTTCCAAGGCCGACACAGGGGGCACGCAAGGACGTAAGCTCCTGTTCCTGACACACACTGGCGATGTCTGGGTCAAACGGCTCAATCCGACAAATGCCGAGGGCTAACATGTTTATAAACCGTCGATCTGCTCTTGCTTCAACGCTTATCCTAACGTTGTTGCTTTGTTTTTCCAGCTCTGCCACGGCTGGCGCCCAGTCTGCCGCATTATTTCAATATGGCGTCATCGACGCGCTGCTGGCCGGTGGATACGATGGCAGCCTGCCTCTCTCTCAGCTGCGCACACACGGGGATCTCGGCCTGGGTACTTTTGATGCCTTAGACGGCGAGATGGTTCTGCTTGATGGCGTGGTGTATCAAGTACCTGCAAGCGGCCAAGTTAAACGCCCTGCACCGGGCATGACAACGCCCTTTGCACAGGTGGTTCGCTTTCACCCCACACTGAGCCAATCGCTGGCTGCCGGGGCTGATATCAAAGCCGTTGAAGCCACATTGGACACGCGCCTAGGTGATACGCAGCGTTTCGCCGCAATCCGTCTCGATGCCACTTTTACCGCCCTTACCGCGCGAAGTGTGCCGAAGCAGACACCACCGTATCGTCCCTTGGCCGAAGTGGCCAAGGAACAGACCGTTTTTGATTTTCACACAGTACGCGGCACACTGGTGGCCATGCGCGGTCCAACGTTCGTCAAAGGCCTCGGCGTCCCTGGCTGGCACTGGCATTTTATCTCCCAGGATCGCAAACGCGGCGGCCATGTTCTCTCCTTTACCCTCGCTGATGGAGCACAGGCAAAGCTCATGCCCCTACGGCGCATGGACCTGCTGCTGCCAACGTCAGGATTTTCCGGTCTAGACCTACTGCGTGACCGCGCAAGTGAATTGAAGGCGGTGGAGAGCGCACGATGAACGTGCTGATGATTGCGGTGAACGACCCCGCCGGGACAGGCATTCAGTTCTGCAAGGCCGTCAATCGCTCTGGCCGGCACACGTGCCGCATCATCACCCTGGAAACACGCTATACACACAACTGGGAAAAAGACCTGCACCTGCCGGACCTGGACGAAGAAGGGTTGGCGGAGCTGGAGCGGCTTCTTAAAACCAGTGATGTCTTTCATTTCCACATGACCGCCGATGAGCACCTGCGCCTGGGGCCTTTTCTCCCTGCCGAGTATTTGCGCGGCAAGGCTGTGGTGCACCACGAGCACGGCCACCACGATTTTCGCTCCAATCCTGAGGCCTTTCGCCGCAAGTACCGCGACCTGGGTCGTCGGAACCTGCTCGTTAGCACGCCGGACCTGCATGCAATGATGCCAGAGGCCATGTGGCAACCCAATTTGGTCCCACAGGATGAAGAGCTGTTCCGGCCCCTGGCCCGCACTGCGGTGGACTGGGAAGGCCCGCTGCGGTTGGCGCATTCTCCCACGCGCAAGGACCTGAAAAACACCGATGACCTTCTGGCTGTGACGAGTGAACTGCCTGCTGGTACGGTTGAGCTTGATCTTATAGACGACGTGCCCAACTGTGACTGTTTAGCCCGCAAACGCGCCTGCCACGTTTTGTTCGACCACATGCAAGGATATTACGGCGTCAGCAGCCTGGAGGGCTTAAGCCAAGGCATACCGGTCATCGCTGGGTTGAATGACTGGAACCGCCGACACGTTGCGGAATTTGCGGGTGTAGCCGATGTTCCGGGCGAACTCCCCTGGGTGCTGGCTCATGACCGCGAAAGCCTGGCCGCGAAATTGCGCGAGTTGGCCAGCGACCGCGCGTTGTGCCGGGAAATCGGCGCGTCCTCCCGCCGCTTTGTGGAGCGACACTGGTCTGATGCCAAGGTGGCCGGTCGGCTCATGGATTTTTGGGAAGCCATGTAACGGAGCAAGGCTTTGCAACGCCCTGGAAATCATGTACGTACGGCGAAACTGCACGGGAGCGTGGCATGAGCAGAATCGTTCAACATTTCGCGTGCGCCTCGCTGGCGCTGGCTTTGCTTGCTGGGAGCGCCTTCGCGGCGGGGAACGAAATCCGCATGCGTGTGGAGAAGTCGGCGGTCGCGCCTGCGGTAGGTGAGCTTTCGTCAAACCAAGCTCCCAAGGCAGAAGCAAACGCAACGGCCACTCCGAGCAACGCGGATGAAAAGAAAAAGCCCGAGGCAAAGAAGCCTGAGCCACAAAAGGCCGCCACCCCAAAATCCGATCCGAAAAAATACGCCCCGAAGAAAGATACCGCGGCTCAAGCTCCGGCAAATAAGACGGAAAAATCCGCCAAAACCGAAACAGCGAAGCCCAGTTCGGACGCAGCCACGGCCCATGCGCCTGAGGCAAACCGTGCTGAGCCCGCCAAGAAAAAGCCGACAGCCAAAAAGAAATCCACGGCAGAGACGGCTGATACGGCGCATGCCACCAGCGCGCCGGCACAACAGGGCAATCCGACGCTTGCCGCCACTCCGCCAGTCAAACCTGTGCCCAAGCCTGAGCCCAAGCCCGCGCCGGCTCCTCAGCCAATGCCCAAACCAAAGCCTGCACCAGTGGTGGACCCGAAGGCGTTCATCATGCCGCAAGGGCCCAGCAATACGGTCGCTCCCATCACCCTTCCGGCGGATGCTTCCAAGGGGCAGCTTGTTGGAAACGTAACCGTGGAATTCCAGCCGGACCGCGTCATCCTGCACGCCGCGACCAATGCGCCAGCCAGCCAGATCACGCACTTCAACCTCACTGGTCCGCGCAAGTTGGCCATAGACCTCCGCGGTGCGTGGCATAAAATGGGCGGAACGGTGCTGCGGTATGACACCGGTCCAGTCAAGGTTGTGGTTGCGGGCGAGCACCCTGACCGTTTGCGCCTTGCTCTGGAGTTCCGTGATGGAGCCGTAACCGGGGACGTGGTTCCCACCATAGAAAGCAGCCCAACCGGGCTCACGGTGACCGTTCCCCTGGCTCAACAGCAGCGAGCCACCGCGCCAAAACCATAAGCAAGGCTTCGCTCCGCGCAGCCCGGCTCATCGTCACAGAATCGTCACATGTCCGTGGCAGGGACGTTGCAGCAAGGCCGTATCTTCCGCTCCACGGCACAAGCGCTCCCAGCCAACGGGCACACAGGGAGGCGTACGGCCATGGACATCCCTAGCGGCGGAGCCCCCATGACGAACATCAAGATTGTTTCCGAAAACCTGGACTTCTATTACGGCGACTTTCACGCCTTGCACCAGGTAGACCTTGGCTTTGAGGAACAGCAGGTTACGGCCCTCATCGGCCCCTCCGGCTGCGGCAAAAGCACTTTCCTACGCTGCATCAACCGCATGAACGACCTCATCCCAGGCACGCGCATCACTGGACGCATGGCCCTGGACGGTGAGGACATTCATGATGAATCCGTCGACGTCGTTACCCTGCGTCGGCGTATCGGCATGGTGTTTCAAAAACCCAACCCCTTCCCCAAAACCATTTACGAGAACGTGGCGTACGGCCTGCGCGTCAATGGCGTGCGCGACAAGCGCGTGCTGGACCAGAGCGTGGAAACCTCCCTGCGCGGCGCGGCATTGTGGGACGAGGTGAAGGACCGCCTGGAGACCTCCGCACTGGGGCTTTCCGGTGGCCAGCAGCAGCGTTTGTGCATCGCCCGCGCCCTGGCCGTAAGGCCCGAGGTGCTGCTGATGGACGAACCCGCCAGCGCGCTTGATCCCATCGCCACCCAAAAGATCGAGGACCTCATCCACGAGCTGAAGCGCGACCTGACCATCATCATCGTCACGCACTCCATGCAGCAGGCGGCCCGCGTTTCCGACCGCACGGCCTTTTTCTACATGGGTAAGCTTATTGAGGAAGGCGACACGCGGACCATTTTTACCAAACCGCGCAACCGCCAAACGGAAGACTACATCACCGGCCGCTTCGGCTAGGAGAAGCAGATCATGCAGCAGCGTATCCATTTTACTCAAAAGCTCGACGAACTGCGTATGCTGGTGCTGCGCATGGCCGCCCTGGCCGAACGCGCCGCCCGCGACGCAGCGCGCGCCTACCTTACCGGAGACTCTGATCTGGGCGAAGGCGTCATCATGAACGATGGCGAGATCAACGACATGGAAGACAAGATCGATGCCTTCACCCTGGAGTTGCTGGCGCTGGATCAGCCCATGGCGTGCGATCTGCGCTCCATCATTGGGGCTATGCGTCTGGCCATGAACCTGGAGCGCGTTGGCGACGAGGCCGTGAACCTGGCCCACCGGGCGGTGTTTCTCTCCACACGGAGCCCCATGCCACCCAATCCGCGCATGGAGCAGCTTTCCGCCCACGTGCAGGACATGCTCTCCATGTCCCTGCGGGCCTACGCCGACCAGGACACCGCACTGGCTGGCAAGATCTGCGCCATGGACAACAGCGCCGACGAGCTCTCCCTTAAGGTGCTGAAGGAATGCATCAACAACATGGTGGAAGAAACGCGCATTGTGGAGCGCGGCGTACATGTCATCATGGCCTCCCGACACTTGGAGCGCATCGGCGATTTGGCCACCAACGTGGCAGAGGCCGTGATCTTCATTAAAGAAGGCCAGGACGTGAAGCACCACTGCAAAGGCTAGCCAGCCCTTGCCGCGTGTTGCGTACACGCAGGCTACAGCGCACAAAAAAGGCCGGTTCCGATTGCTCGGAGCCGGCCTTGTGCATGTGCGCGGGGGGCGTGCTATTTGGACTTGGCGTACCAACCGCTGGACTTGGCCAGCAGGTCTTGAATGCGTCCCACCAGGGCGTGCGGGTCGGACAGGTAGCCCTCCAGCAACAAGGCGGACTCAAAGAGCTGGCGCGTGGCCTGCTCCACAAAGGGATCTGCCGGGTCGGTCTGATTCAGGCTGGCCAGGTTGCGCACCAGCTCGTGCTTGGGGTTGAACTCCAGCACCTTCTTGGGCACGGAGGCATCGTGCTGCATGGCGCGCATAACCTTGTCCATGGTGGAGGTGGTGTGGCCGTCCGGGTTCACCAAGCAGCAGGGGCTGCCGGTAAGGCGGGCGGAGGAGCGCACCTCAGTAACGGAATCTCCCAGAATTTCCTTCACGCGGGCGTACAGCGACTCCAGGGCGTCCGGCGCTGCGGCGGGAGCGTCCGCAACCTCGTCGGCGGCGTCCACGTTGGGCAGGGCAGCGAGATCATCGGCGTTGGCCAGCTCAGCCGGGGTCAGGGCGAATTCCTTGTGGCTGCGCAGGGCGTCCATGACGAACTCGTCGATGGGCTCGAACATGTACAGCACCTCAACGCCCTTCTTGCGGAAGATCTCCAGGTGCGGGTTGAGCTTAAGGGCCTCGCGGCTGGGACCAAAGGCGTAGTACACCTTCTTCTGGTCCGGCTTGGCGCGGCTGATGTACTCGTCCAGGGAGACCAGGCCGTCCTTGTCTTCGCAGGTGCTGGAGTTGAAGCGCAGCAACCCGGCGAACTTGTCGCGGTTGGCGAAGTCCATGTACCCGGCCTTGAACACGCGGGAATGCTCACGCCAGAAAATGCCGTACTTGTCCTTGTCCTCCGCCATCTTTTCAAGGTGAGACAAGATCTGCTTGGTCAAGGTGGTGTTGATTTTGCGGATGAGCAGGCTGTCCTGCATGGTCTCGCGCGAGATGTTGAGGGGCAGGTCCTCGGTATCGACCACGCCGCGCACGAACATAAGGTGCTGCGGGAGCAGGTCCTTGTTCTGGTGCTGAATCATAACCCGGCGCACGTACAGATCCAGGCCCCAATCCTCGCGGTCAAAGCCCATGTAGTCGTTGCTTTTTTCGGGGATGAAGCACAACGCGTTGAACTGCACCGGAGCATCGACGCTGATATGCAGCGTGTCCAGGGGCTCGGCGTTGTCGTAGGTAAGGAAGGTGTAGAACTCTTTGTACTGTTCTTTGGTGATCTGGAACTTGGGCTCGCGCCACAGGGCGGGCACCGTGTTGGCGCGCTCGCCATTCACGAGGATGGGGAAGCTGATGAAGTTGGAATGCTTGCGGATGATGTGCCGCAGGCCTTCGACATCGGTGAACTGCTCGGCCAGGTCGGACTTCAACCGCGCCTCGATGCGGGTGCCGCGCGCCATGGCCTCGGCTTCCTCACCGGTAATCTCGCGGATGGTGTAGCTGCCCTGGCCGTCGCTGATCCACTCCACCGGGGTTGCGCCTTTTTTGTCGCTCTTGGTCAGAATGCGCACGGTATCCGCCACCATATAGACGGAATAGAAGCCCACGCCAAAGCGACCGATGATGCTATCCGCACCAGCACCCTCGGGCCCGCCGCTTTCCTTGAGCGCCTTGAGGAAGTTCGCGCTGCCGGAGTGGGCGATGGTGCCGATGTTCTGGACCAACTCGTCCTTGGTCATGCCGATGCCGTTATCGGCGATGGTCAGGGTGCCCGCGTCCTTGTCCACATCAATGTGGATATCCAGAGGGGCGTCGTCTTCACCCTCGGCGCTGCTGTCCGTGCTGGCGGCGGTCAGACGCTGCTTGTCCAGGGCGTCACTGGCGTTGCTCACCAGCTCGCGCAGGAAAATTTCGCGCTCGGTGTAGAGGGAGTGGACAAGGATGTCGAGGAGCTGTTTGATCTCGGCCTTAAATTCAAAGGCCTGGGCGGTGGACTCGGACATGTATGCCTCCTGTAAGGGTGCGTGTGTTTCATCCTCTGCACAATGTGCCGGAAAAGCGAGACCCGCCCTGAGAGTTGCCGCCTGCGCGGCCTACCGCACAAGGCCCCGCATGTGCGGGGCCTTGGCTGGTCGGTGGAAGGGAAGGGCCTGCTTTCGTCGGGGGAGGAAGACCCCGAATGCAGGGAGGTGTGGAGCCCCCTGCAAGGGCTTAAGTAGATACGCTTTTGATCTTGTCAAGAAGGTACTTTTCCAGCTCACGCCGATCTTTGCGCAGGCGCACCAGCTCGGCCTCCAGCACAGGAGAGCTTGCTCCGAAGCTCATCGTTCTCCAGGGCCATGCGCGCCACCTCACCAGACTGGCTATCCAGGCGCCCGCAGGTATCCTCTACCGCGCTCTTAATGGCGGAAATTTCCTCGGCATCTGCGGCGGAGAGCGCGGGCAGGGCTGTCAAATTCTGGCCCTCAAGGGCGGCTTGGTTCTGGCTCAAGTGCAGGCGCAACCCCTCGCCAATACTGCGGGCGATTTCCGCGCCCATCTCCTTGGCAATAACCGCAGCCATGCGCACAGCCGTTTCGGCCATGTCCTCGCGGGTCGAGCCCTGGAGGGTAGGATCCTGCTGGGGTGCGTCCCTGTGCGTTGCGCCGCTACCAAAAGACTTGGCCGCCCCAACACCTTCATCATTATGATGATCAAAAGTGGCGGTGAGGGGGAAGCTCTTGCCCAAAACTTCCATGACATCCTGGGTGGAATGCCCGGTGCTGAACATCTCTGCGATAATGCGGAACACTTCGACAGCGCCCTCGCGAAAGCGCTTTTGCCTGCCCGTGCCTGCGCTGGGCAGGTGCTGGGCAAAGCGATTTTTCCAGTAATGCACAGTGGATTCCGGCACGCCCAGCCTGCGGGCGATCTCGGCCACGGAGAGCAAGCGTTCTTCCGGCGCCACGGTGAGCCTCCTCGAAGTGTCAAAGGATGGGCAAAGAAATAATGGAGCGATAATCTTTTTGTGTGGTACAGGAAAATACCTTCCCTCACAAGGGCAGGGTAAAAACCTTGCCCCGGAGCAAAAAAAATCCGCATCAGGATATTGACAGCAGTTTTGCAAAAGGAATAAAAGCGAACTGTAAATTTTCGAAATAGAAAATTTCACACAAGGAAATGCACGAATGAAGAAAATTCTGGACACAGCCGACCGAAGGATCCTCACCGCTTTGGCGGCGGATGGGCAGGTCGGCGTGGGCGAGTTGGCCGAACACATCGGCGTAACCGCCCCCACCATACGCACCCGCGTGCGCAACATGGTGGCCCAGGGGCTCATGCGTGTAGCCGGGCTGGTGGATCCGTTCCAAGTCCGGGGCCTTACCGTGGCGCTGGTGGGCATCAAGCTTATGAGCCACATGCAGCTGGATGAAAAGATGGAAGAGATTTCCCGCCTGCCGGATGTGAACTGGGTGGCCGTGGTCACTGGCCGCTACGACATCCTGGTTGAGGTGGTCCTGACTGAGGACATCGGCGATCTCTACAGCTTTCTCGACCGCGATCTGTCCAGCGTGGGCGGCATCGCCAGCAGCGAATCCTTTGTCGTCATGAAAGCCAAGCGCAAGTGGATTCCCCTGCCCAGGGGCGCGCGCACTTGGTTTGCAGAAAATTCCAACACCAAAAGCGAGGAACAGCCATGATCATCGGTATCCCCAAAGAGATTAAGACCCTTGAGAATCGCGTGTCCATGACTCCGGGCGCGGTTGAGACCCTGGTTCGCCGCGGCCACACCGTTCTGGTGGAAAAAGGCGCCGGCGTGGGCAGCGGCCTGACCGATGCCGAGTACGAAGCCGCCGGAGCCCAGATGGTTTCTGCCGCCGAGTCTTGGGCCGCCCAGATGGTCATCAAGGTCAAGGAGCCCATGGCTGCCGAGTACGGCTACCTGCGCAAGGACCTTCTGCTGTTCACCTACCTGCACCTGGCCGCCGACGAGGCCCAGACCCGCGCCCTGCTGGCCGCCGGCACCACCAGCATCGCCTACGAGACCGTGCAGTTGGCCGACCGCTCCCTGCCCCTGCTGCTGCCCATGAGTGAAGTGGCTGGCCGCATGGCTACCCAGGTTGGCGCACACTACCTGGAGAAGACCCAGGGCGGACGCGGCATGCTGCTGGGCGGCGTCCCGGGCGTTGCTCCGGCCAATGTCGTCGTCATCGGCGGCGGCGTTGTCGGCACCAATGCCGTCAAAGTGGCCGTCGGCATGGGCGCTCGCGTCACCGTGCTTGATCTTTCCCACGCCCGTTTGCAGTACCTGGACGACATCTTCGGCAGCCGCATCACCACCATGAGCAGCACCGAGCCGAACATCCGCGCCGCCGTGAAAGACGCCGACCTCGTTGTGGGCGCCGTGCTTGTTGTGGGTGCCAAGGCTCCCAAGCTCGTTACCCGCGAAATCATCGGCACCATGCGTGAAGGTTCCGTCATCGTCGACGTCGCCGTTGACCAGGGCGGCTGCGTGGAGACCATCAAAGCCACCACCCACGATCACCCGACCTACGTTGTGGACGGCGTTGTGCACTACGGCGTGGCCAACATGCCCGGCGCTGTGCCCCGCACCAGCACCTTTGCCCTGGTGAACCAGACCCTGCCCTACGCCCTGAAGCTGGCCGCCAAGGGTGTGGATGCCCTGCGTGAAGACCCGGCCCTGCTGCTGGGCCTGAACACCCACAAGGGTCAGCTGACCTGCCCCGCCGTTGGCGAGGCTCTCGGCATCGCTTCCCTTACCCCCGCCCAGGCTTTGGCGTAGCCCCCCCGCACGCCCTAGCCTTTACGCTTCAAGCCCCCGTCTCAGCGATGAGGCGGGGGCTTTTTTGTGGGGTGGGAGTAAGAATCTCGATTACTTTCAGCCTGTGATGATGCCCTCTGCCGATGGATCATGCAAAGCCAAATTCTTTTCAACAACTTTTACGGAGTTGTTTGCATAACAGTACACGCACATATGCCCGCAGGTATTATACATGCCGATATCTTTGCTTTCGATGCAGCCGCACACATCGCGCTGCCCTTTATCTTTACGAACTTTCAGCTCCATTGGGGCGTAAGCAAGCAGACTTCCCTGTGCCTTATTGATTCCAAGGTACTGTTGCAATGCAAAATTCTTTGGCGAACAGATATCGGCGAATAGTGCACCGTCGATACACTTCGCAGGCTGTATGCCAAACTTTGCGAATGAGCGGCTTTCCCCGCAGGCCGTAGCCTGTAACCCGTGATTCTTTGCAATATCGCTAATGCCTTCGGCTAGGTAGTCTTGCTCTTCGACTGTCGGCTCGCGTAGCATGACACCATCGAGCCTTTTAATATTGTTCTGTACCTTCCTGTAGGCCTCGACATCCACAAAGCTTACGACAAGACGCTCCGTCAAAGGGCCAATAGTCTCAGACAAACGAGCCAACCGCTGGAGTATTGAATCTGGGGTCACATCATCCGAGATGCAGACCGGATCAAAACGCCAAACAACGCGTTTTTTTCCGAGCCGGGACGAAAGCTCTGCAAAAGTCTGTAGCCGCTCGTTAAGTGGTGGGACTCTTGGCTCATAGCCTACATCTTCATAATCGTTGATGGTGAACTGAAAATAATAGTCGATGTTTCGAGAATCTATCTCGGTAAGATAGGGGATAAGAGGGCGAGGGTTCTTTGACCAAAAGACAGCCCCTGCGACCTTGGACAGGTTGATCGTTGACACCTTTTGATTGAAGGGATTCTTCCAGTTTAGGAAACCAGCGCGAAGTCGATTGATGAACCATTCTGAATAAAATGCTGGGATATCAGTCGAGCGGCTGGCAGAGAGGATTATCGGATGCATTAACTTACCCCCTTCGCAAGCTAACCATTAAGTTACTCCTCACCTGCGACTCGCACCAGCTCAAAAATCGCGTACGACAGGTTAGACATTTTCATCATGGGATTTGGCTTTATTGATCCCCGGCACTCTTCCTTGCACCCGTTCTCGCTTTTACATTTTGCGAGTAACACACCTGCAAAGTGTGACTCCGAATGCGTCCAACCATTTCTAACGTACTGTGAAATTACCAAATTGGAAATGTTCTTCTTGTCTGCAAACGTATAATTCTGGGAACTTGAAATTGTGTATTTCTTTAAATTTTTGGCAACGGTATGAACTGATTCATAATCACCGTCATTCCCTACATTAGCTTCGCAACGCAATGTTGCACATATATAAAATTTTTCAGCTGTTATGAAGTTGTCAATCGAGTTTGATATAGATTGAGACATGCTTGCCAAATCACTTATTGAGCGTGGGAAAATAATAACATTTGTGTCAGGATTGAAACCCTTGAGGGTTGAGATATCCTGTTTGTTGAAATGGCACCGAGATGACGAGGTTGCCAAGATACACCACTGATTAATGTCATATCCTTCATACGAGAAATTAGCCCCATACAAATCCTCAACTGCAGCAGCATCCACCATGCACCCGCACCCCAAAGATGCAATTTGAGGTGAAGTTAGCCCTCTCTGCTTCAACTCGGAAAATAAGAGCCAATGTTCTGCAAAATATGCGGGGTAGAATTTTAGCAAATACCAAGCTTGCCCGTGCGGCACTGTATAATACCAACCACCATGAATTGGTTTTTT
>Ga0183099_1000730_pt1 | contig 21959 bp, 17 predicted proteins | sample Biomet1_FD_127788 | JGI IMG/M metagenome (GOLD analysis project Ga0183099, IMG submission 127788) | Microbial communities from bioreactor (seeded with anoxic lake sediment) at LBNL, California, USA - Biofuel metagenome 1 | ecosystem: Engineered > Bioreactor > Anaerobic > Unclassified ...
CGAGCTGGAAATAAGGCCCGGAATCAAAGTTACAACCGAAGGCGCTACAAGATGGGTTCCAATTCTGACAACGGTTTCATCTATCTTTGCAGGCACGACAAAGGTGGAAGAAGCAACTCCCGGAGGCCTTCTGGCTGTCGGAACTTATCTTGACCCTACACTGACAAAAGGCGACTCTTTAACAGGACAAATTGCAGGCTTACCCGGTACCCTTCCTGAGACTAGGCATCAGTTCGTCATGGAACTACACCTGCTCGAGAGGGTAGTGGGAGTTACAAGGGAAGAGAAAATCAATGAAATCAAGACCAGTGAACCCCTTATGCTCAATATAGGAACTGCAACCACAGTCGGAGTGGTTACAAGTGCCAGGAAAAATGAAGCGCAGGTGGCCCTTAAACGCCCGATTAGCGCAGCCATAGGGTCAATGGTTGCTATCAGCAGAAGAATTGACTCTCGCTGGCGGCTCATTGGAGTAGGGGTAATTAAGAGTTGAAAGTTATAATCGATACTAATGGATTCATGATACCGGTCCAGTTCGGAGTGGATATTTTCGAAGAACTGAAAAGGCTGGGATTTAACGAATTTTTTGTGCCTGAGGCTGTAATATTCGAGATAGAAAAACTCATAAAGCGGGAAAGAGGTTCGGACAGAACAGCTGCAAAGGTCGCCAGGTCCATGATGGATAGGTGTGAGCGTATAACTGCTGCTAAAGGGCCTGCGGATGATGTAATTCTCAGGCTGGCAACGGAAATGGGAGCAGCTGTCCTGACAAATGACGTAGGGTTGAAGCGCAGGCTTGCCGAAGAAGGGATCCAGACCATATCCCTGCGTCAGAAAAACAAACTGGACTTTGTCTAAAGGAGCACATTATTTTACCGGGCAGCATTGAATTGATTGTGTTTACGGGTGATTAGCAGATGTATAAAATGATGAAACTCATTGATACGGTCCGTATCCCACCTACCCTTTTAGGGGAAGAGGTGATGCCTACTGTTAAAAACGCGTTAAGAGAAAAACTCGAGGGGCAGGTTGACAAAAAACTTGGTTCCCTCGTCGCGGTTTGCAAGATCGTCGAGATAGGGGAAGGGCACATCCTCGTAGGAGACGGGGCAGTATATTACGATGTGACATTCGAAGCAATAATGTTCGTGCCTGAGCTCCAGGAGATTATTGAGGGCGAAGTTGTTGAGGCCGTTGGTTTCGGAGTTTTCGTAGGGATGGGGCCAATGGACGGATTGCTTCACGTCAGTCAGATTACGGATGATTTTCTTTCATACGACGCCAAGAACGCAAGGCTTGTGACAAAGAACGGAGGCAAAGCCATTGCTGAAGGTGACCATGTAAGAGCCAGGGTTGTCGCTGTAAGTATCAACGAGAGAGAGCCTAAAGAAAGCAAAATAGGCCTTACCATGCGTCAGACTGCTCTTGGAAAGTTGCAGTGGCTCGAAGAAGCCCGTAAAAAGAAGCAGCCTCACGAAGTTGGAACTGAAGAAACTGCCTGAACGAAACATAAAGAAAGGGATTTACAATGGCAGAAAAAGCATGTCGACACTGCATGAGAGTTCTCGAAGGGCAAAACTGCCCGATTTGCGGGACTTCGGACCTTGCAGAGGAATGGAATGGGCTTGTAATTATCCTGGATGCTGAACGCTCAGAAATAGCAAAAAAGCTTGGGGTTGACATTCCGGATAAATTTGCTCTGAAGGTGCGCTGATTTGAGTGTTCATATTGAGCTTCCAAGAGAACTTCGTCCACTCATGAAGAAACCCCTGGGTACGCTTTACAGGGGCAAGGGCAGTGATACTATAGAGAAGTTTGCAGGAGAGCTTGGAGGTCCCACAAAACTTATATCCGTAGGGGATGTTACTACCTTCCACCTGCTCGAAGCCGGCATTTTTCCGGACATCTGTATTGTGGACAACCGTACCAAAAGGAAACCGGTATCCATACATGTGTCGGCCCGTAATATGGACAAGATCTACGAAGAAGTATCTGTGGACAACCCTGCAGGGATTATTACCGATGAGTTGATTAAAACCCTTTGCGAAGCGTTTGCCTCCGAAAAGCCTCTCCGGATCTTTGTAAGGGGAGAAGAGGACCTGGCAACCCTTCCTGTAATCCTTCTGGCTCCTCTGGGCGCAGTGGTCCTGTACGGACAGCCCGATGAAGGCGTGGTCTTTGTGAGGGTCACTGAAGAGAAAAAAGGGGAGATAAGAACTCTCTTTGAGAAACTCATCAGCAAAAATCAGAATTACGAATTGGATAAGATACGGAGAATTTTAGATGGACATAAGAATTCTTAAAGACAAGAAAAATGCACTTTTAAACCGAAGGGAACTGGATTTCATTGTGAAATATGAAGGTTCGACTCCTTCCAGAAGTGACATCAGGAATAAACTCGCTGCAATGCTGAACGCCCCTCTTGAACTGCTGGTAATACAGAGAATCAAAACCGAATACGGTATGCAGGAAGGCAAGGGCTATGCCAAGCTCTACGAAGATGCCGACCGCATGAAAAAAGTTGAACTGGAGTACGTCATGAAGAGAAACGCTATTCCGGGAACCGAGACTGAGGGAGAAGAGGCTTAAGCGAGGTGCATATATATGGCAGTAAAAGATTACTATAAAGTCCAAGGTGACTCCGTAACTAGACTCAAACAGTTCTGTCCGAGATGCGGACCAGGTACATTCCTCGCCGATCACAAAAACCGCCTCGCCTGCGGGAAGTGCGGCTATACCGAATTCAAGAAGTAATTAACTTAAAGAATTGATTTGACTCTTTTTCAACCCGAACCGCAGGGAATTTCCTGCGGTTCATTTCAGTCATTTTCTGTTCCTTTTGCTCGTTCTCTGTTCTTTTAATACTTTCTCATTCAAGTAAAGAATTCTCAAGCTTCTTTTTGTAAATTTTACAGTACATTGGGATTTTTTCTTATTACTTTCTCACTCAGATAATCGGGTACAATCTTTCCGTGCTTTCCGGCTTTCTGCAATTATAGAACCTTCAGTGAACTTTTTCGTCCAAGCTGTTTACAACGATGTATTGATCAGGCTACTGGAGCACCTGTTCAAAGCTTATAGTCCGGAGTATAAACCAGAATCTGAGAAAACGCCTTCTGGCAATAAGAGGAGTAAAGTATTCCGCTGGGAAAAAAGCGAGAACAAAATAATCACAATAAAGGAAGCGCACATCGAAAGCCTGGAAATAGAAAGATACAGGCAAAAATATTTTATCATCAGGAACCTGACTCTAAAAAATGTCAGATTCATTACCAGGTTGCTGCCGGAAAAAGAAGGATAACTTGATTCTATAAGAAAAAATGAAATTTTTTCTCAAGTGAGATCTATAGATAGTTTTCCAAATCGAAGTATCTGAAATATTTTAAAAATATCCAACCAATAAATTCTTGAAATATAGAATTAATAGACCTAAACGACTGTTCTGCTTTTTTAAATAAAGATTTTTGAAAGTTAACGGAAATGTAGATTCTGAACTATTTTTACTATCCATTTATATCATAATTAATATAATGAGCAATTATAAAATGCCTCTTATAAAATTAGATCCTAATAAATTGAGAGGTGTGTTTATGGATGATTCAAGTAGGCTAAATAGTGACGGATATCAGCTTTATCTTCAAAATAAATATGAAGAAGCCCTAAGAAAGTACGACAGTGCTTTGAAGCTAAAAAATGATTTTCCAGAAGCACTGTATAACAGGGGCCTTGTATATCAACAATTAGGTGATGACAGAGCTCTACATGATTTTTTCCGAGCCCTTAGAATTTTTAAGACCTTATCGGAAAAAGATCCAAAAAATTTTCGTTTAAAGAATTACCTTGGTTTGGCTCACTTTAGGCTGGATCATTATGATAAAGCAATAGACATTCTTAGCGAAATTATTAAAATTGATAGAAAGTCTTCTGATGCATTAAAGAGCAGAGGCCTTGTTTATCTTTCATGTGGCAAATATAAAGAAGCACAGAGAGATTTTGATGAGGCAATACAGTTTAATGAAAAAGATATTGAAACGTTCTACAATCTTGGTTTTTCACACTATTCAACAAAAAAATATGAGGAAGCTATAAAAAATTTCGAAGCTGTGCTGAAGATTAATCCAAACGATGTTTATGCCTTTGCTAATAAAGGAATAATTCTTCATGCGTCTGGCTTAAAGAATAAGATGTCAGGAAATGATTCAATTGCTAAAGAAAACTTTGAAGAGGCAAAAGGAAATTTTAAAAAGGCCTTGCAACTAGATCCAAAGTGTACTCTGGCCCACAATAGATTGGGTCGTCTCTATTTAACCCAAAGAAAATTTAATGAAGCAGCCAAAGAGTTCGAAAAAGCTATTGGAATCAATAACAAAGACATATTCGCACACAATAATCTTGGACTTATACATTATAGGCAGAATAGATTTAAAGAAGCGTTAATAGAATTTAATAAAGTAGTGGAAGTAGACTCTGAAAATAATTTTGCATTACATTTTATAAGTAAAATTCACGAAACTCAAAGAAGAGACGAAAGTCTGAAAACTAAAGGTAAACTTCTTTATCACAAAAAAAAATATAGAGAAGCTATACTCGAATTTAGCGAGATCAAGGAAGACAGTCAAGAGTATGCTAATGCGTTAAAAGGAATAGGTAATTGCTATTATAGACTTAAAGAGTATCAGAAAGCCTTAAATGCTTACAACGAGGCCTTGAGAATAAATCCCTATTATACAGACATATACTACAACTGTGGTATTGTATTTAATGCAAAAGGTGAATATGCAAAGTCTATTGAATCATATCAAAAGGTTATCGAACTTAATCCAAAATATTATCTAGCATATAACAACAGAGGTTATGCATTTTATAAGATCGGTAGGTATAAAGAAGCTCTTGAAGACTTTAACAAATGTCTGGAAATTAGTAAGAATGAAATTAAGAAGGACTATTATAATGCATTAAGCAATAAGGGTATCGTTCTCTTGCGACTTGGGTACTATAAGGAAGCTAGAAAGATACTAAGTAGAACCGTAGAGATATATCCTTCTTTTGACGAAGCTTGGTATCACAAGGGGCTTGTTCATTTTTCACTTGAAGAGTTTGATAAGGCAGAAGAAGCCTTTGATCAGGTGATAGAGCTTGACAAAGATTTTGTAGTTGATTCATGGGTTCGTAAAGGGCTTATTTTTGCTGAGCTTAATAATCATAATGAGGCAATGAAAGCTTTCTCAAAAGGTGAAGAGATTATCATTAAACACAAAAATAAAGATCTTAAAGAATATGAAACAGAAATATGGAAGATCTTTTACAGTGATAACGAAAATATCAGCAAAGATTTTGAGAAAGATGTTAAAGTATACTTAAAAGATCTAAAAAGTTACCTTTTAAAGATATGTGAAAATACAATTAATAAAGATATTGAAAAGTATATTAAAGAGTATGCAGAAAGTCGAGAAAATGACACTTTAGGTTCAACCTTTTCACTGCTTCATCAGAAGTATCGTGTATTTTCACTGTTTCGTAAAGGTTTTGAACTTCATTACGAAAAGATAAAAAACAGATATAAAAAATATAGCATAGATTTACTTTTGAGTAAGAGCTTTGCACTTTATTTACTTGGCAAATATGAAGAAGCATTAGTCTTAATAGAAGAAATCCCCGCTGAGGATAAAGCTCGTATTCCAGCTTTAAAACAGAAAGGAGTGATAATGGAGAAGCAAAGAAAGAATAAAGAAGTTAAAGATAACTATTGCGAGATATTAAATACAGTTAACAGAATGAAAATTGATGAGTGGGATATTCAGCCATATAATGACATGTTTTTTGTCCTTAGAAAACAGGGAGAATACGAAAAATGTATAGAGCTTTATAAAGAAGCATGTAGTAAAAATTTAGTTGATTCTTATTTAATGTATCAGCTCGGAATTGTTTTGCGTTATCACAATAATCTTTATCGAGCTCTGGATGCATTCAAAAAAGCTATAGAGCTAAATCCAAACTACTATGAAGCATGGATAAACAAAGCTCTTGTCCTGAGAGGCCTTTTAGAACATGAAAAATCTAAAGATTCTTTCAATCAGGCGGAAAAAATTCTCAATTCTATCATTAAATTGAACGAGAATCACTCAGCTGCGAACTATCACATGGGGCTTATTCACTATGATCGTCAGAATTACAAGGAAGCAATAGCCTTCTTTAATAAAGCCATGCAAAGTAGAGATTATTATGAGGATGCAGGAATAAACAAAGGACTCTCTCTTTTCTCTCTTAAAAGGTACGACGAAGCAATCGACGTTTTTGATCAGATTCGAGATAAAAAAAATGTTAGCGAAGAAGCAAAATTTGATGCATTAAATGATAAGGGAATTGTATTACTTTGTCAAAATGAGGAGATACTTGCCCAAGAGGCATTTTTGAAAGCAGCAGAAATTGACAAGCCTGCTAAAGACTCTAATATTTGGAAGAAAATTTATAGAAAATTGCGAAATGACAAAGGGCAAAGTGCCGATTTTAAGAATAATATGGGGCTTCTCAGTTATTATAAAGAAAAAAATAAAACGTCACTAAAGTTATTTAACGAAGCTATAAAAATAGAAAGTGGCCAGCCTATAGCAGAAAAAGCCCAGCTTATGGCAAATGTCTTCAATAATAAAGGGCTCCTACTGTTTAAAATGGGACGATTTGAAGAGTCTATAGAATCCTTTGACAAATCCATTGATATAGCCCCCGAATACTCTTTCGCAAGAAAAAGCAAAGCCCTTGTATTGTGCGAACTTGGAGAATATGAAAAAGCGTTAACAGTTTTTGAAGAAGCCCAAACTATAAGGCCAACTGAAGGTAAAGTAAACTTACTTTTAGCTAATACTAGATTAAAGTTAGGGGATGTTCGAAAAGCAAATGAAAGTATAGAGGAAGCATTAAAAGATTTCCGAATGCTTTTGGATGAAAAGAGTAAAATTTACAGTATAAGAGGACAGATTGAGATTGGAAAAAGAAATTATAGTGAAGCAATAGAATCTTTTGAGAAGGCAATTTCTTTTGATCCTTCAAACTTATCTTTCTTAATATGGAAAGCTTATGTTAGATACCTCAAAGCTGAGTATTTAATAAATAGGTTCCAGAGTCAGGATCAAAAAGAGGAATTGAGCCAAATAAAAGACTCAGAAAGAACTAACTCTATCAATAAAGAATATCAGGAAGAGATTGTCGCAATTATAAGAGATCTTGAAAAAGTATATATTAGTTTCAATAAAAAGCAAAAGAGCTTAAGTCTCTCTCAAATTATTTCTTTGGAAACGCAGGCTTTAGGAAATAAGTTAGAAAAAGTAGAACGTTTCATTTATGGAGAAAGTAAATTAATAAAGCCTAGTACATGCCTCAAATGTCACATAAACTTACTTACTATGCCGTTGGAATTAAAAAAAATAGTTGAGGATAGATTAATCGAAGCCTATACATATTATTCCATTGGTTATCTTTATTATAAAATAAACGACTTTTACTCAGCACTCAATAAGCTTAAAAAATGTACTGATTTAAAACCTGGATCGAATATAAATGAACCTGCAAAAAGTATGATCCAAAATATCTGGAACTATAAAATTAAGCCACCTTGGTGGAAATGGTGGCTTTGCTCTCCAATCAACAAATGGAGTAGACGAATATTCTTCGGAGTAATAGTTTTTTCAATTTTTGGTGTATTACTACCTTCTTTTACAAGAAATTTAGTATTCTCTTTGACCCATTTTCTATCTGGTTCACTTGAAAGCTTAGCATTCGAGTTACGCTCTCTTGCTTACATACTTACTGATTCTATAGCAGCGGTTCAGGAGATAGTTCTCCTAATCTTGCTTTTTGTCTTGCTTTCTCCCTCGATAGAGCATATAAGAAGCAAAGACTTTGAACTTAAACTTAGTAGTTCACCTGCGCCTTTCATTGAGTTTTGTCCTTTGATACCTGATTTCACACCAGAGAAATCGACTACATTGAGACAAATCAAAAAGAGACCTAAATCTCTTGAAATTCACGAAATAAGAGACAAATTTAAGGAACAAACAAATGTTAAATAAGTGTTAAAAATCAGTAACTATCTTCTGCGCCCGTATTTATAATAGACATCATATATAATTAAATGAATTTTAAATTAACTAAATTTTACTCAAAGACCTCCGAGGGCCTATGAATTCTCTTTATGCCAGAGCCTGGTACAGTAAAGCCCTTGCTCTTTTGAACCTAAAAAACCAGATCGGGGCAGAGAAAAACTTTGAGAAAGCGCTTGAGGCTTTCGATACAGTACTTGAGGTAAACCCTGAGGATAGTACCGCGTGGCAATACAAGGGAAATATACTTCGTTACCTGGACCGACCGGAAGAAGCCCTTCAGGCTTTTGACAGGGCTCTTGATTTTGACCCTGATAATGTGCCTGGTCGTTACCTCAAGGGGCTTACCCTCGGGTACCTGAACCTGCCTGAACAGGCAATTGAGGCTTTCGAAGGCGTGCTTGCGAGAGATAATAAGCACGTAGGTGCGCTGTACTACAGCGGGCTTGCTTTAAAACAGCTCTCAAGAAATGAAGAAGCCCTTGAGGCTTTTACCAGAGCTGCCGAGTTTAATCCCGAAAACCTGAAGGCCTGGTACTATAGAGGAATAACCCTGTCCTTGCTTGGAAGAAATGAAGAGGCAATTGAGGCTTATGGAAAAACCCTGATGCTGGAACCTTCGCATTCAGGAGCATGGGAAGGCGAGGCAAAAGCATACCTTTCCCTGGGCAGAAGGAAAGAAGCTTTGAGAACCTGCGAAAAGGCTCTGGAACTCGAACCTGCATCTGCCGCTGCCTGGGAAACCCAGGGTAGAATTCTCGAAGGCATGGGAAGGAGAGAGGAAGCTCTTTCAGCTTTTGAAAAAAGCCTTATCCTTGAGCCAAGAAACGCAAAAAACAGGCTCGAAAAAGGTAGGCTTCTCGGAGAATTGGGCAGGCCTCGAGAAGCTCTTGAGGTATTCGAAAGCGTGCTTGAACTGGACAACTATTTTATAGAGGCAACGACTGGCAAAGGAAACTCCCTGCTGGCACTTGGAAGATACCAGGAGTCCATTGATGCTTTCAGGAAAAGCCTTGAAGTTGATCCTTCGAGTCCAGATGGATGTGGAGGGATAGGCAGCTGTTTCCTGGCTCTGGGAAGACCTTACGAAGCTTTGCAGGCTTATGAAAAGGCCCTTTCTTCCGGAGCTGAAAATCACGGCATTCTGAGCGGGCTTGGGGAAGTATATTATAAACTAGAAGATAATTCCAGAGCTTTCGATACCTTCGAGGAGGCTCTAAAGCTTGATCCTGAAAACCTTTTTGCATGGAACGGGAAGGGAAACGCGCTCTGTAAGCTTGGAAAATACAGGGAAGCTCTTGAGGCCTATGAGACGCTTCTTGAACTTGACTATGAAAGCCTGCCTGCCCGTTATAACCGGGGAGTCGCTCTTTCCCGGCTCAAGCATCAGGAAAAAGACTTTGAAGAGATTCTTGAAAGTCAGCTCCAAACAGCTTTTAAAAAATATCTGGAACTGTCAGGGGGGGTTCCTGAAGGAGAAATTGGGGATGAGAACTGGAAATACCGGGGGTTTGCTTTTGCCGAGCTTGGAGAGTATAAGGAAGCTCTTAAAGCTTTTGACAATGCCACGAAAAGGGAATCTGAAAGCTCTTTTCCCCGGATTTGCAAGGGAATTACTCTCATCTGCCTGAGAAAATATGAAGAAGCCATGGAAACTCTCGAGGATGCAGAAAAGGCTATTTATTCAGCCACAAGGGCAGAAAAATCCATAAAAAGTGAGGAGAATAAAGAACTTGGGATTTTGAACCCTGTTGAGAAAGATACCAGGCTGGGAATTCTCAGGAATGCTAAGGGACTTGCTCTGGATGCCCTTGGCAGGTATCAGGATGCTTTAGAAGCTTTCGAAAGCGCTAGGAAACTTTCCGAAGATGAGAAAATTGCATGTTCTGGAAAATGCCTTGTTTTTGCACACTGCGGAGAGTGGGGAAAAGCCCTTAAAGCATTTGATAGAATCCTTACCCTCGACCCTCAAAACACCCAGGCTTCAATCATGAAAGCTTTTGCCCTCATAAAGCTGCAGGAGTTTGAAAAAGCCATTGCAATCCTTGAAGAGCTAACAACAGACGAGATTCACTCGGATTTGCCTGCCTGCCTACTGGGCTTTGCATGTTTCAGGCTGGAAGATTTCGAAAGAGCTCTCGACGCCTATAGGAAAGCAATCGATGCAAATCCGAAAAATTTCCACGCCAGAAACGGGCTTGCAGAGCTTTACTTCAGGCTTGGGAACAGCAGGGGCGCATTAAAAGAGCTCGAAGCCTCGATTTCAGAAGCCCCTGAGAATGCATTCTCAAGGAACCTGAAAGGGAGAGTGGAGCTTGAGGAACAGACCTTTGAGGATGCGCTTGAGTCCTTCAGGCGAGCTCTTGACCTGGATACGGAAGACCGGAGACTGCTGCTCTGGGACGCGTACGCAAGGTATATGTATGCAGAAGTCTCTCTTGAGAAAAATAGTGCACGTTTCAGGTACATGCTCCTTGCAGCCGCAGGAAAGCTTGAAAAAGCAGCCATCTGGCAGAGATCCGAAGATAATGAACTGAGAGCTTATACCCTTTATTTTCTGGGCCTTTTTTACTGCCGGGCCCGCGACTTCCGAAAAGCTGCCGATAGGCTTGATGAATGCCTGAGACTGGAAACTCCAGCCGAAGTAAAAAAGCCTGCAGCCCTGCTCCTTAAAAATATTCGTACAGGTCCTCTGAGACCTGCCTGGTGGGAATGGTGGCTTGATGCGAAGACACACAGCTTGCTCAAAAAGATGAGTTTCGGGCTCATTTTCCTTTTTATATTCAGCCTTCTGCTGTCCCATCCGGCAGCCTCATCCCTTCCAATCATCTCCTGGCTCACGTCCTATATAAATCACATTTTTTCTATAACAAGTTATGTTTCATGGCCGATTTACGGCAGAGAGTACGTAGTCTTTATCCTGTTTTTGGTTTCGGTCCTGCTCCTGCCCGGACTCAGGCACGGCAGGTCGAAAGAAGAAGAACTTGAACTTGGAACTCTTACTCCTCCATACCCTGATCTCGATATTCCTGCATCCATAATTGAGGAGTTTGGTGAAAAGCTTGAGAGAAGCCTGTTCTCTCCCGAACCCATGGAGGAAAGCGTGCGAAAGCTCGGAAATTTTTAAAGCCCTGGAAAAAAGCTTGAAAAATCCGTTTGATGTCCCGGAAAAGCAAATGTATATAAGTTCTCTCCTGTATTATCGAAGGCAGTGACAGCAAAAAGGACTGGAAGGAGACCGTAAGCCTTGAAAAACACGTTCATCCTTGGAATCGAGGGCACTGCCTGGAACCTGAGTGCCGCAATCGTGACCGAGACCGAGATTATTGCCGAGGTCACAGAGACCTACAAACCCAAAACCGGAGGGATTCACCCCAGGGAAGCAGCCCAGCACCATGCAAAGTACGCAGCCAGCGTTATAAAAAGGCTTCTTGCAGAGGCAAAAGAAAAGGGAGTCGAGCCTTCAGAGATTGACGGAATAGCTTTCTCCCAGGGACCGGGGCTTGGGCCATGCCTCAGAACGATTGCAACGGCAGCCAGAATGCTTTCCATATACTTGGGCGTTCCCCTGATAGGAGTTAACCACTGCATTGCCCATATCGAAATCGGGATCTGGAGAACGCCTGCAAAGGATCCTGTCGTTCTTTACGTAAGCGGGGCCAATTCTCAGGTTATTTCCTATATGGGAGGGCGGTACAGAGTCTTTGGGGAAACCCTGGATATAGGGCTTGGAAACGCCCTTGATAAATTTGCTCGGGGAGCTGGCCTGTCGCATCCTGGAGGGCCAAAGATTGAGGCATATGCAAAAAACGCAAAGAAATACATCCATATTCCCTATGTGATAAAAGGCATGGATCTTTCTTTTTCTGGGCTTTCTACGGCAGCCAGCGAAGCCCTGAAAAAAGCTTCTCTTGAAGATGTCTGCTATTCTTACCAAGAAACGGCTTTTGCAATGGTTGTTGAGGTTGCAGAGCGAGCCCTTGCCCATACCGGAAAAAAAGAAGTTTTGCTGGCAGGTGGAGTTGGGGCAAATACAAGGCTTTGGGAGATGCTAAACGAGATGTGCGAAGCCAGAGGCGCGAAGTTCTATGTACCCGAAAAATGCTTCATGGGAGATAACGGGACAATGATTGCATATACCGGGCTTCTGATGTATAAATCAGGAAACACTCTTTCCCTTGAAGAATCTCGCGTAAACCCGAGTTTCCGCACTGATGATGTAAAAGTGACCTGGATCAGGGAAGAAGAAATGAAAAGAGTCCCTGAAATTACTCCTGGAACTTCACTCAGGATTGGAGAAACGCTGGATAACGGGGCCGAGGCTGTTGTTTACCTGGAAGACGGGCTTGAAGTAAAGAAAGTACTTATTAAGGAAAGAGTCCCAAAGACTTACAGGCATAAAGAGATTGATGAAAGAATCAGGATCGAAAGAAACCGGACAGAAGCCCGCTTGATGTCTGAAGCCCGACGCAACGGGGTTTCTACGCCGATTATCTATGACGTAGAAGAATTCAAGCTCAAGATGCAGTACATAGACGGTGTTCCCATAAAATACCTGATTACTCCTGGACTTTCCGAAAAGGTGGGAGAACTTGTAGGAAAACTCCATAGTGCCGGTATAATCCATGGCGATCTGACAACCTCAAATCTCCTTCTTGCAGGCGAAAGGCTTTATCTCCTTGATTTTGGACTTGCGTATTTCGATAAAGGTCTCGAAGCCAGAGGAGTAGATGTCCATGTACTTTTCCAGACCTTTGAAAGTACACATCGCCACCACCAGGCCCTTATCGAAGCTTTCAAAAAAGGATACCGGAGCACTTTTATAGATTCGGAGGATGTACTCAAGCGCGTTGAAGAGATAAAAAAGAGGGCTCGCTATGCATAAGATCGTGTTTGTTACAGGAAATAAAGGCAAGTTTGCCGAGGTAAGGGACATCCTCAAGACTTTCGGAATTGAAGTAATACAGAACAAGAACGGCTACCCCGAACTTCAGGAGGACGAACTTGAGCCCATTGCAGCCTATGGAGCTCAGCATGTTGCAAATAAACTGAACATGCCTGTAATGGTAGACGATTCCGGGATTTTCATAAAAGCCTTAGACGGCTTTCCAGGCCCTTACTCTCGTTTTGTAGAGGATAGACTCGGAAACCTGAAAGTGCTTAAGCTTATGGAAGGGGAAACCGACAGAACAGCGTATTTTAAGACCGTTATCGGATATTGCGAGCCCGGAAAAAAGCCTCTGGTTTTCCCAGGTATAGTTGAAGGGAAAATAGCGTATGAAGAGAGAGGCACAGGCGGTTTTGGGTATGACCCTATTTTCGAGTACAAGGGCACGACCTTCGGGGAACTCGGAGACATCGAGAAAAATAAAGTTTCCCACCGGCGCAGGGCCATTGACAGTTTCCTGGAATGGTATAAGGGTGAACTTGAAAACCCTGACAGTAAGAACTGACAGCAAGATTTAATAGTAACAGTTGATATTCAGAACCGGCAGCAAAATTTACTAAACTGCAACCACAGAAAAACTGCCTAGAAAGGATTGTTTTATATTAATCCTCTCTCTTTTCCCGCGCTTCTTTATTCTTTCAGCTTACTTTTAAGTAGACCAAGGGCTACACCGAGCTGGTTCAGACCCAGTTTCAGGGCGATGGTGATAATCCTATTATTCGAAATATTGTCGAACTCTCTTTTGATTGCAAATAAATCCATAATACACTGCTGATCCAGAACCAGCGGTCCATCAAGCAGATCTTTTGAGATTGGACCCGTTTTTTGACCTTTAAATTCAACTTTCCTTGGCTCTACTTTTATTCCACGTTCTGGTTTTGCAGTGCCTCCTGCGGCCTCAGACGCTTCTGACTTTTCCCCGTAAAGACATTCCATTTGCTGGAGACAGTGAGTCAAGCAAACGCTCTTTATAAATTCTTCAACTTCCATGCCACTGATGCCTGCATATTTCTTTATTTCGGCAAGCTGCTCTTCCGTAAAAGGTATACAGAGCAAGTTTTCGTTACACTCTTCTTCTATCCCAAACCCTCCATGTATTTTTATTCTCTCTTGATATTCTGTATTTTTATCCTTTGGTGATCTATTCTTTTCTTTTTTATTGTTTATGTTTTAATCTGTTCTTTATCCTTCAAGCTTTCCTTTTAATTTGTTGTTATCAGATTTTGTTAATCAAAGACTATCTGTTAATCAAAATTTATTTGCTAAGCAAATAATTAAAATCTTTATTACTGGCGGTGTGTTAACTTTTACATGAGAAGTCCAGCAGCCGACATCACGGCTGCACATACTATCCAGCTGAACTGTGTTGTATCCCAGGCTGCTTGAGGCAATAATCATTAAGGTAGCTCAGAGTTGGCATGCAGCAGCAAGTCCTATTATGGGAGATGCATAAATTAAAGTCCAGGCTGAGACTCGAAGAATGCAGGGATTTAAGAAGTAAGAGATTAAAAGTGAGAAATCAAGAGTAAGAAATTAATAAGGTTCTTGCAGGTGCGCCGTCGCAACCTTCAATTTTCAGGGGAAGGCATAGGAAGAAATAGATTCCGGCTTCTATGGAATTAAGTTCAAGACATTCTACTATGTTAACATTACCTGAAAGAAGGATGTGATGAGCAGGTAGAGTTTCGGAATAAAGGTTATCCACGGAAAAACTATCAATCCCGATCGTCTTGAAGCCTTTTTCGATGACCCAGGTTGCTCCGCTTTCGCCAAGGTATGCAGAGCCAGATTCTTCCCTCCCAGATTCCATGCTTTGAGAACCTGCCTCTGCGCCTGAAGGACTAACTTCACCTGGGCTCTCCTGTTTTTGGGAAAAAACTCCAGTCTTCAGAAGGAGAATAGGGATATTTTCAGGAGCTCCTATGTTCCGGAAGGTTTTTTCAAGAATGTCAGCAGTCAGTTCGCCTGATAGTGAAGAAAAATCGAGAATAAGGGCCGTACCCATGAGATTTTGGAGTTCCAGTTTGTCAACAGTCAGGCCATTTTTAAGGATGTGAGAAGGGGCATCAACATGGGTGCCGGTATGGCTTCCAAAACTCAATCTTGATACAGCACAGCCTTCCTTTTCAAGAGTGAAGACCTTCTCAATTGCAGGTATCGGGTCTCCGGGAAAAGTCCGTGTAAAAGGGGAAATTGGAGTTGTAATATCTATAATTTTTCCATGAACTATGAGTTTTTTCACATCAACCTGAGTTTCTTTCACGCTAACAGAAATCCCTTTCACGTCAATCGGAATCTTTCCCATGTTAACACCTTATTCCATATAGATGATGGACCTGTTCGTGCACTCATCTATGCATTTCATACAAAGGGTGCATTTTTTGGGGTTGATTTTCGCAAGTTCATTTTCCTGATAAATTGCGTCCACAGGACAGACATCTTTGCATTTCCCGCACCTTTTACAGCCGAAAACCACTACGTATCCGGTTTTTTCTGACATCCGTGAACCTTTGGCACCTTATGGATATATCAGTTTCTGAGAAAAGCCTCATCTTTATAAAGGTATCTCCATACTTTTAATATGGAGACCAAAAACAAGCCTTATATATAAAAAAAGAATATGCAGGTTCAGGTATGGAAAAGTTCACTGAAGACGAAACCGGCTCTTTTTACAGTTATCTTTCTGAAGGGTGTAGGCTCTGCCAAGAGGGTGCCAAAATGGTACTCTTCGTAACAGGCCTCTGCCCTAAAAACTGTTTTTACTGCCCGCTTTCCGATGAAAGACGAGGAAAAGACCTTATTTTTGCGAATGAGAGGTCTATAAAGAGCGATGAAGATTTACTGAAAGAAGCCGAGCTTATGAATGCTCTCGGGACAGGAATTACAGGCGGAGAGCCCTTGCTGAAAATCGAAAGAGTCCTGCACTACATCCAGATTCTCAAGGCTTCTTTTGGAAGAGGACACCACATCCATCTCTATACTTCCCTGGCTCCTGGCAGGCAGATCCTTGAGAAGCTCGCAGATGCAGACCTTGATGAAATCCGTTTACATCCGCCGCAGGAATGCTGGAAAAATCTGAAAAGCAGTCAATACGCAGATGCCCTGCAGAATGCAAAGGAACTTGGAATCGAAGCCGGAATCGAAATCCCTGCCCTTGAAGGAGCGGAAAAAGTTGCAGCTTTTGCAGAAGAAATGGGAGTTTTCCTTAACCTGAATGAACTGGAATTTTCCGATAATAACTCCGAAGCCCTTCTGAAAAACGGATTTTGCCTTGAATCCGACACGTCCAGCGCGGCTGCCGGATCCTGTAAATTTGCCGGGATTGCCTTCCCGGCATGTAAAAAAGCCCACTTTTGTTCCTCAACCTATAAGGATGCAGTCCAGCTCCGCAAAAGATTTCAGCGAATCGCAAAGAATACCGCAAGAGAGTTTGACGAAATCACAGAAGACGGCACTCTGGTATATGGGATAATTGAAGGGGGAGATCAGGAACTTGCAGAAGAAACTCTGCAGAGTATGGAAATCCCATCAGAATTGTTTGAAATAAAAGACGGAAAAATCGAGATAGCTTGGTGGGTACTTGAAGAGTTAAAAGAAGACATTAAAGAAGAATTGAAACCTTCCGGATCAAAGCTTATAATCATTGAAAGATACCCATTCGAAGACGGACTGCTTGTCGAGCTAATTCCTCTTTAAGGTAGTCCCCGGGAAAATGAGCGGGCAAAGACAATTTTTTCCTGAGTTCATGAGACGTTTTTAAAATTACTAAGTTTCTTTATAGAATATTTCTTTTTTGAAATTTACTAAACTCCTTCACGGAATGTTTCTTTTATGTGAAAAGTTATTCCCTCATGAAAGTTTTTAAAAAATATTAAATAGTTTGAAAAACAACTCCATTTTAATTTAAAAGTTTTTTACCTTTGAAAAATTAAAAGTGTTTTCTTATGCCATACCCGATCGTGCATGTGTTATTCTTTGTACTCTGTATAAGTGCAGTAGCAGTCTACGCTACTGTCAGATCGCTTTTTCTAGGGGAGCTCTCTCTTAAGGGCTCAACGCATTTACTATTGCTGCTGTTTGTAGGCAGTATATGTGCCTTATTCCCGGATATCGTGATTGTCCACAGCCTTCTCGTAAAAGGTACTATGGAACACTGCTGGGCCGGTCCGATTCCAACACATTCACTCATATTCAGTCTTCCTGCAGTCCTGTTCGGAATAGTTGCAGGATACGCTAAATACAGAGAGCCTGACAGGGCAATGTATCTTGGCCTTTTTGCAGAGGCTGCGTTTGCTTCACACCTATTGCTGGATGATATCAGTGAAGGTGGCTGCGAGTATCTTTATCCGTTATACGAGAAAAAAATCAGTCTATTTTCAATGATGGATGTAAGTTTTCGGGGGACCGGAATCTTTCATTACCTGACAGCATCTTTTATATCGGTCATGTTCATTTGCTCGGTAATAATGATGGCACTCTTTGCCCTGAGTAAATACGGTTTTGAGCTAAGATACAAACCCGAAAAATAAAATAGTGAAGGTGTTAAAATCAGGTTTTAAGTTCACCTACACCTTCAAGTTTTTTAACAACCTTGGCAGGATAGCCCAGAGCAAGACTATTTGGAGAGATATCGCGGGTAACTACGGATCCGATGCCTATTATTGAGTTTTCCCCGATTTCGACACCCTGCGTGATTATAGATCCCGGGTTTACACAAACTCCGCTTCCGATTTTTATGGGAGCCATAGTTCGCGGATATGCCTGTCTTGTAGTCAAACTTCCTCTCGTATGAGCAGATAGTATGCACCGATCGCCGATCTCAGCATAATCCCCTACCGTAATTAATTCAGGGTGAATCCGATCAAAAACCACGTCATAGCCGACATATACATTCTGCCCGAGATTTACACCCCGCATCCTATGCAATTTTGCCCTCCAGGAAGGAACAGGAATGCTTGAGGCAAGCCGTTCCAGAATCCAGTTTTTAAAATATTTCACGCCAAAAAGGAGTTTATTACTGTGGTAATGGTCCGCAATTTCGCCAAAGGTTACTTGATCTCTCTTAGATACTACAGTAGTCATGCTAATGCCCCCCATTATTCTGTTAAATTATTTTATACTCATTTTCCATTGCACTTTCAAGAATAAATAGATTCTATAGTTTATGCTTGATTAATTTTGATATTGATAATCTGCTGAGTATACTAATATTCAGTCTGCTGAATATACTAATTCCAGACAACTATTCTTTCAACTTTTAACTCGGGTTACAAGCTTTAGAAACAATGATTTTTTTATTTCTACCGCATCGTTAGGGCAAAGTTCACGGCAGCAATAACATTGAATGCATTTTTCTTCGTTAATTTTGAGTAACCTGCCTATTTCTTCAATGGCGTGTACCGAACAGTTCGAAACGCAGGCTTTGCAAAGTGCACAATTTGAAGTGTTAATAATCGGCCTTACAGCTAACTGCTTTCTAAGGATTCTCATAAGAAAAGCTGGTACATAAGCAGTGATTCCGCCTTCCGGTCTTTTGAACCTAACCTTTACCTTTTCCATAGCTGTCCCCACAATCTCGGGATGCTCGGTTCCAAACCCTCTTTCAAGCGCAGCTCTATTTGTAGGAACCCTCAAAGGATCAATTCCTATAAGCTCAGAGGCTACAATATCCAGGGCTACGCAGTCATAACTTGCAATAATCACGCCTGCAAATGTAGGTGTGCCGTTGGAAGGACCATTTCCGTCCATTCCGACTACACCATCCATGACTGCAAGCTGAGGTTTTACGACAGAATATATATCGACAACTGCCTCCCCGAAACGTCGACGGTCTTCCAGGAAATGAGCTTGTTTTCGGGTTTTCGGAGGTACAGTGCCGAAGAAATTTTTAACTGCCCCTGTATACAGTGTGAGTTCATGGGTCTTGAGCTTTGGAAGCGAGATTATCACATCTGCCTCGAGTACGGCTTTTGAGATGTGCAGACGAGAAAACTGCCTTGAGCCCGGAACATCAACCTCAACAAAATCTGAGGTTTCAAAATTGATAAGCTCAACTCCATGATTGGAAGCAACGCCCTCAATGCCAGACACTTTAAGCGCCTGCGAAGTTGTAGTAGATCCGGGTTTTACAATGCCGGAACCGTCCCCTATAACTGGAATACCTCCTGCTTCTGAGACCAATTCACACATAGCGGACACTACTGCCGGATGGGTTGTGACAGCATCCTCTGGCGATCGGATAGAAAGCACATTAGGTTTAAGGAGCACTCGGCTACCAGGAACTATAATCTTCTCAAGCCCACCTATCAAGTTCAATGCCTCTTTGATCGCGTCTTTTGCATTCGAATAATCGCTGCAGCGAACAATAGAAACTTTGATGTTCATAATCACACGTTATATAAATTGAACAAATTTATGTTAATTATAATCACATCATCTGACGCCTATCTACCGCAGTAATCTATGCAGTTATGATCAGATTTTTGTTGCAGGCAAAGCCGTAATTCCTCCAATATGAGGTTGGGATTATTACGACTTTGCCCTCACGTTTATCTTCCTGCAGCTTATCTATTAAGATAGTAAACAGGAGGAGCAGCCCGAATATATTCGGTGGTATTTCTTATTTGATTAATGTGTTTTTGAGCTTTCTCGACCTTATCTCTGGAAAGCCCGGTGTTCTTTTCAATTACCTGCGAGGGCAAATTATGTTCCTGAGAATATAGCAACTGGTCCATGATATGTATGGGCATGCGCCAGTAGAATTCCTCATCAGTCGTATAATGGCTCCATGTATCAGCACTTGGAGGGCGTCTCATAATCTCTTCATTAATATGCAAGTATTTACCCAGAGCGTAGATCTGGGTCTTATAACAGTCAGCCAGAGGTTCAAGATCTACACCTCCATCTCCATATTTTACAAACTGCCCGAGGACCAGTTCGGTCTTATTGGTTGTTCCGCACACCACGTAATTCATCTTTTCAGCATACATATACTGAATTACCATTCTGGACCGCTGCTTGACACCCTGCAAGCCTATCAGTTCCAGATAGTCATTTGCCTTCAACCTGTACTTTGCGACTGTCTCCCCATCTTTGGTCAGCCGAATATAAGGAAAGTTTAAAAGTCCCTGGTCAAGGAAATCAGGCAGTACCAGTGACGTTTTGTGTATTATAGCATCATATTCTGGGCAGGTTCTCTTTATGATCTGTTCTTTCTTCTCGTAAATGTTAAGTGATTCTAGGATTGGAGATATGGGAACTTCCTCATATTCCACACCCAGGCTTTCGCAGATTTCTGCACCCAGAATTTTACTGGAAGGAGCCGATTCTTTTTCAGGTAGAAGGATTCCGTATACGTTTTCTGTTCCAAGCTCCTGTACGCAAAGGGTCAGAGCTACAGCCGAATCAATTCCTCCTGAAACTCCTAAAACTGCTCCTTTTTTCTTAAAACCTACAATCTGATTTTTGATAAAACCCCTGATATTCAAGGCCAAATTTTCAATGTCTCTGTTCAGTTCTTCCATTATCTGCACATTCAGTTCTTTCACTACCTGCATAGTTTTTCCCCCATAATTAGACTGTTTACATCAGGATCGAATGGTAACAGTTAATATTTTATTATAGCTTTTCACATCCAATTTGAGCTTCTTTGCTGCTTCTTCTATCAATGGCTGTGACAGTTCCTGGTTAATTTTTTCAAATCCTTCTTCCCTCGACATTTCTCCGCTTCGGACAAGCCCTGCTGTATCAAAGGCATATGGGTGGAATCCGTATTTTTCCAGGTGGTTATAGCAGGCAAAAGAGTTCAATGTACAATTGGTTGAATTACTGTCATCGATTCCAGGTTGTTCCCATCCGATTTCCAGAAGTGTGTCCAGCACTTTATCTTCGCTATATTCCCATAGACAGAGTGGGTGCAGGATACTTAGAGCAGTTTCCCCCATATTTTCAAGAACCTTACTCTTTAGGAGGAATAGCTCATCTTTATCGTCGATACCTATTTTTTCAAGCTGTTTCTTAAACAGGTTCCTGGACCACTGTATAAAATTAGGTGAAAGATTAATTATCGGATTAGGAGACTGTCCTGCTGTAAAAGCAAATATAATAAAAGGTGCTTTTTCAATAATAGCCTGCTCTATCAGCTTCTGTTTGATGATAGTGATGCAAACATTGCATATATCACTGGCTCGATATTTGGCGAACTTCGGAAACGTATCGTATGACTCTGCAGCTTTTCGGAATGTATCATATAGAACTTCCTTTTCCACTGTCAACTGGAAATAATCGCATCCTGTGATCTTGCACATTTTTTGGGCATTCTTTATTGCATTTTCGGAAGTGAACCCATTATCGAACTGCACAGCCATTATCTTAAGGAAAGGATAGTCTTTTTTGAGCTTGTAAAGCGTGTACGACGAATCTTTCCCACCTGAAAGTGCATAAATTACATCGTAATTACCCTTTCCCCTGTATTGCTTAAAAAGTTCCTCAATTCTGGCCAGATATTCACTCTTTTCCTGTGAAGTAAGGGGAGTATATGTTTCACAGAAATGGCAGAGGCCAGTATCCTCATTGATATGTATGCCTGGAATATCAGAATCCAGAACACACTTTTTACATACTAGCTTTGACATGTTGGTATTCCTCTATGATGGATCGATTGGATATTTTCCCGTTCTCGCTCAAGGGAAGATGATCAATGAATAATACTTCTCTTGGACATAGGTAGCCTGGAAGACTTTTTCGGCAGAACGCAAACAGATTTTCAATTTTCGTTCCTTCTGTAGGTATAACCAGGAGACTAATCGCGGTTCCCATGAGCTCGTGGTAGTATATGTTTCACAGAAATGGCAGAGGCCAGTATCCTCATTGATATGTATGCCTGGAATATCAGAATCCAGAACACACTTTTTACA
>Ga0183099_1000731_pt1 | contig 21944 bp, 20 predicted proteins | sample Biomet1_FD_127788 | JGI IMG/M metagenome (GOLD analysis project Ga0183099, IMG submission 127788) | Microbial communities from bioreactor (seeded with anoxic lake sediment) at LBNL, California, USA - Biofuel metagenome 1 | ecosystem: Engineered > Bioreactor > Anaerobic > Unclassified ...
GAATAATATTAGTATCACAAATCGTTAACGGGTCATTTTTGAAAAACAACGCCAAGGGTTTTTGCAAGAATCGTGCCGATCACAATACAAACAATTGCTTCAATCAAGGAGTTGGTTGTAACCAAAACACCGATAATTGCAAGCGTACTTTTGCCGAAGGACTGAATGTAGTCGGTTTGCCCGAAAAGCAACAGCAGAAATCCCACAAAAAGAACCGTATTTGTCAATGTGCCAACAAGGCAAGACAATGCATAAGAAACAATTCGATTCACAGGGATTTTTAAAAGCCCTTTTGCTGCATAACCGCTGGTAATTCCAATCAAAATTCTCGGTACGAAACACATGATAAAGGTGTATACCGGATTGATTGCAAGTAAGGTCGTTCCAAAAACATCAAGACCAAAACACTGCGCAAAACTGGTTGCCCCAAATACAGCACCTAAAATAGCGCCGGCGGCAGGTCCGATCAAAATTGCGCCCAAAACGACGGGGATGGTGAGGAATGTGATGGACAATGGCCCGATTTTGAGATACCCCAATGGTGTGAATGCCATAACAATGAGAACGGCACTCAACATTGCGAGTAGGACGAGGTGGAGCGTTTTGCCCCGACTATTGTTTTGCATAAAAAACTCCTTACTGTCGCCCCGCTTTTGCAGGTGCAACGTAACTAATATTTATAAAAGATTGCGCCGCAATCTATTATACTAAGTTTTATTTTTTTTGATTCAAGCGATATAGCTGAATTAAACCATCCAGTGTTAAGTATGGATGAATTGCAATTGGGGTATTACAAAATGGAACAATATTATTCGCCAGCCCACCGCATGCAATGACAGAAAGAGCATCTGTTGCAAGTTCCGCTTTCAATCGTTCAATGATCCCGTCGAGCATCGAAGCCGTACCATAAATACAACCGCTCAACATAGAATCTTTCGTATTCTTACCCAACAAAGATTTTGGTGGTACCAAAGAGATATTCGGCAATTCTGCTGCCGAGGCAGAAAGTGCATCAACGGAAAGCCGCACACCGGGCACGATGATTACACCAAAAAGCTCACCGGAACTGTTGACGGTGGAAATCGTGGTGGCTGTGCCCAAATCGATGACCGCAAACGGCTTTTGTAAGTAAGAGGCTGCCGCAACTGTATTGGCAACGATGTCTGAACCAAGCTGGGTTTGATTGTCGATTCTAATGTTCAACCCTGTTTTTACGCCATGCGTAATTACCAGTGGCTTACAGGAAAAGACATCTTCAACCGCTTGCTTTACTTCCTCGGTAAGCGGGGGAACAACAGAAGAAATGACACATCCATTGACTTCTTCAACTGCAATTTTCTTTTGCATACAAATCATTTGCAAAAGCATACCATATTCATCTGAACTTTTGTAGGATAGAGAAGAAACTTTACTATGTTGAAACAGCGATTCGTTTTTATAAAATCCGAATGCAATTCCGGTATTTCCAAGATCGATAGCAAGTATCATACAGTTCCTCCTTCAAAAGATATTTTACATTATACCATATAGTTGTGTCCTTTTCAACAGAAAAAATGTGGGGAAACAGAACTTTTTGCTTTCTCTTACCGAAACAAAATGCCTGAAAGAGTTTTCACCAAAAAAAGGAATCACTTGGATGTAAAATACGGGCAAACTATGTTTATATGAGGATGCTGTTTCGGTGGAAACTTGAACACATCCGTGCCGAAAGAACTTTTTTAATTTTATTTACAAAAAATTATCATGATACTGTAAGATGTCTTGTTTACTATCAATTCATTGCGTGTTATTCTATCAATTAAAGTATAAAAGATGGAGGAACAGAATGTTCATTCAAATAAAGCTTTACTGCAAGCGCTTTCTCATCATCCTCGCTTTATTGATGATCACAGGCACATTGTGCTTTATCAAACCAATCAAAGTCAAAGCAACTGTAAAAACAGATTTTGCGGCGATGTATTCATATGGTGTTTTTTACTCCAAACATCCCGATCTGAGTAGTCGGGCACTTCAATACAGAATTTATGTGCCAAAAAATTATAATTCGTCGATTTCCTATCCGCTTGTGCTTTCACTTCACGGTTCTGGAGAGCGTGGAACGGATAATAAATCACAAGTATCAAACCCATTCGCCATTACCACGCAACTGTTGCAAAAGCCAAATATTGCAAAATATCCCTGTATCATTTTAGCACCGCAATCGCCAAACGGACTTTGGAGTACTGCCCCCAATCAATATAAAAACAATTCTTTTCACTTGAACAATTGTGTCATTACACCGGAGTTAAAGATGACCGTTGAACTTGTGAATGAAATTTGTACGAAATATAATGTAGATAAAAACCGATTGTATGTAACCGGTTATTCCAGCGGAGGAACAGGCACCTGGGAAGCGATTTTGCGTTACCCCGATTTGTTTGCCGCAGCCGTTCCAATCAGTGGGGCGGGGGATCCCTCCAAAGCTTCTCTAATCAAACATGTGGCGGTTTGGGTCTTTCATAATTCCGGTGACACCATCGTTTCGGTCAAAGGGTCAAGGGATATGGTTTCTGCATTAAAGGCAGAAAAAGCAAAGGTGCATTATACGGAATATCAGAAAAAAGGCCATATTTCTTGGATCGACACCTATGCATCCGCAGATTTATATGCATGGCTTTTTCGACAGGATAAACTCGGCGAACTTCCGCCTGTGCCCGACGTTTCGCCTGCTACAAGCACAAATTCCAAGGCAAATACAAACAGAACTTCACAATCTGTTGTTGAAACGAATGTTGTGCAAAAGACCTCTTTTTCAGATTTGAACCGAAACGATCCTTCTGTTCCTCAAACAAGATTTCTCCAAAAGCACAACAGTAAGGACTGGTTTCACCGCATATGAGGTGGAAAGTATTAAAACCAATTGCATGTCCCTCTTCATTATGATTGCTTTTGTTGTGCCCCTTCCAAACTGCTATGGGATGCCAGAGGGATGTATTAAGATTGTCGGGTTGGAGTTTTGAAAAAATCACAATCCATATCCTTTTTATAAAAAAATCGCTAAACCATTTGGTTTAGCGATTTTTGATTGTAACAATTCAATTTGTTTTTTCGCCCTTAAAGTTGAAATAGAACGTGTGCCATGCGAATGCTCTATTTCCGAAATGCGAAAAATTTAATACATAAAAATGTAACTGGCACACCGATGACGGCGGCGATGACATAACAAATCACTTTATCCCATCCCAATCCATTCAAAAAGATGAGAACGATGATATTCTGAATGACAAAATTCGGAATATAGCTGATGCAGAATTTGATAAACTTCTTCCATCCGAATTTCTCATGAAAGGCAAACACAGAATTCAAAAGATAGGAAACTGCAAGGCTTGTCAAATACCCAGCGACAAACGCAATATTTGCTTGCATCATCAAAGAATAAAGTGTGGAAAGCAACGTGCCGTTGAAGGTATTGATCACCCCAATGACCACAAACCCAAAAAACTCCCGATTGAAAAAAACATTCGTTAAACTTTTGATCGATTTCAAAACAATTCTCCCGTCTCATCCAAACTGAATCAATCATCCGCCTGCCACAAATCGGTTTTGGATGATTTCATCTGTTATTTTAATATTTTTTCAATAATGTAGCGGGGTCTGTTTTTTGTTTCCATATATACTTTTCCAATATATTCGCCAATGATGCCGATTGCAAGCAGTTGTAATCCGCCGATTCCCCAGATGGAGACGGCAAGGCTTGTCCAGCCACTGACGGTATGTCCTGTAAAATGCCTTGCAAAAAAGTAGATTAACATACAGATACTACAGAAAAAAAACAGCAAACCAATGGATATGATCAATTTAATCGGCTTAATGCTGAGAGAAGTTATGCCGTCAATGGCGAAAAGCATCATCTTACGCAGCGGATATTTACTTTCTCCTGCAAATCTTTCGTTTCTTTCGTATAATACAGTACCTGTTTTGAACCCAACCATTGGGACAATTCCACGCAAAAACAAATTCACTTCTTTGTATTCTTCCAATGCATCCAATGCTCTTTTGCTTAAAAGCCTGTAATCCGCATGGTTATAAATGACTTCGCATCCGAAGGAATTGAGCAATTTATAAAATGCCTCGGCGGAAAACCGTTTGAAAAAGGTGTCTTTTTTTCGGGAGCTTCTGACGCCGTAAACAACATCACATCCGTTGTAATATTCTGCGACAAATTGATCGATGGCATTGACATCGTCCTGTAAATCTGCATCCAGTGAAATGACCATATCGGCATCATTTTTCACCGTGAGCAACCCCGACATCAGTGCATTTTGGTGTCCGCTGTTTCGTGATAATTTTACGCCTATAAACATTGCGTCCTGCGTATGTAGGTCCTCAATCATATTCCAGGTGTTATCCTTTGAACCGTCATTGACAAAACAAATTTTGCTGTCTTTGGAAATCTGCCCGTTTTGAATCATTGTAGTCAACTTTTGTTTTAATCGTTTTGCTGTTTCCTGTAAAACAGCTTCTTCATTATAACAGGGGATCACCAGATAAAGGATTTCATTCATTTAAAAAACCTTCTTAACCATTTTAAAATTTTGATTTATTTTCATTGTTTAAAGCTTTTTTCGCCAGATTGCAAGTTTGGATTTCTCCACCTTTTCGGAAAAAAAGTTCCACCCTTGCAAGGCTGTCAATAAAATTAAGGGCATATATTGCATTAAATATCTCGGCCTTGTTTCCCACAGCAGAAGGAAGAGGAATAATCCCAAAATGCCCAGTTTTAGAAACAAGCCGAACTCCTTGTCCTTTTTTCTGAAACAACAGATGCCGGCATAGAGCAGTGCAAACAAAACGCACAAATGGATGCCGTCACAATATGCTTCAAATGTGAGATGATTCTGACCGGTATCATACACATAGGTTTGCAGAGGTGTTTTCTCCAGCGGCTGTTTATATTCAAGATAATAATTCATGTCATATTCGCCGTTGTGCCATGTGTATACGGATTTTACAATGATATGTGCTATGACACCGCTTATGCCATATTGTTTTAACCGCTCTTTGATTGCTTTGATATCTGCCGCACTTTTTTCTTCCTTTGTACGAAAAGAACTGGTATATCTTCTATCCGGCAATTCGTATTTTCCAATTCCGTTCAAGCCCATCATCACCCAATGAGTCAACGGGAAATTTTGTGTTTCATAATCGGTTTCATCAAATATCTTTTCGTTCGTAATTCTTTGGTTTGTAAATCGAATGCCCACTGTGATGATTGTTGTAATTACCATCAATACGACGATGCAGCTCAACCAAGCTTTTCGCGTGGTTTTTTGATAAAAAATATGGATAATCAGTGCAATGAATAAAATAAGGACTGTCGCTTTTAACAAAAATCCAACGGCAAACAATAGCCCAAGAACAAAACAGATTCCAAACGATTTCACCGATAACAGTGTTTTCTGTTGTAATAATAAGTAATATAAAAACAAAATCGTCGCAACAATCGGAAGAACGAGCGTATCGGTATAAAAAAATGGGGTATATAAGTAGAAGGGTGGGAAAAGAAAACAAAACAATGCCAACATTGCGGCATATCGTTTGTTCCAAAGTCTTTTACAGAGAAGAACGGTCAACATCACCGCACTGTCGATACAGAACAGATTCAAGAACGAAAGACCATAAACAAAATAATCCACAAATCCAAACCGATTGATCCAATATAAAAAACCTGTTTCCACAAGTAAGAAAAATCTGTTGTTGGGATATCGTAAGAAATAATGATTCCAACGTTCTCCGGATTTAAGCACTCCTTTTTGAACCATATCGAGTGCCTGATGGAAAACGACTGCTCGGTCACTGCCCGGTTGCATTTGCAGACGAGATATAAAATACAATTGTATGGAACCCATGAGACACATCATCAGACAAAAATAAAAGGTGAATTTTTTATCTGAGCATTTTATGCTACTGTTTTTGATAAAAATCATCCCTGCAATGCCGAAACAGAAGATTCCCACTCCCGATAATAGGGTGTACGGCTCAAGAACCGCATACACTCCGATTGTTCCGACAAACACAATATAAAACAAAGTAAGATAAATGACATAGGTGATGTTCATGAAAAAATTGCCCAATTTGATCGTTTTCATTTTATGACCATCCTTTTACTGACACAGGACATTTTGCCCGTCCCGATAAAGTTTCGCGTTTTCGGGGCGCTTTGAAAGGGCAAAACGCCCCTTTGAAAGAGTTATCTTTCAAGCTTCACTCCGATTGGAATCGATTAACAGAGAAAGAATACATCGTTTGCGTGTTTCATTTGCCGGAAGCGGGGATAAGGAGGCATTGTGCAATCGTCGGAATGCAATCAGCGGAACAACAATTTTTTTGCACTGACTAAAATGTCCTTGATATTCAACAGAAACATACCCAAGAACAATGCCGATACATAGAACATCCAATGGGGCACTTCAAAAATCATCAAAACACTTTGCGCCAAAAGAATTGCGGTGTTGACCGATAACTTTACGCTGTTCCATTTGATTTTGATAAACTGTTTTGTGTTGAAGGTTCTAATCAAAAAGACAAGAGAATAACTGATAAAGGTTGCAAAGCCTGCTCCGTTTACCCCGAATCTCGGAATCAACAAAAAATTCAAGATGACGTTGCTGACAGCGCCCGCAACTGTGGTTGCAAGTGTTAAGCCGCTCTTTTTTTCCACGATGTAAATACTGCCGATGAACGTAACAAAGCAACAAAAGGTTGTTGACATCACCAAAAACGGAACATATTTCCAAGAGGGATAAAAGGAGGTCGAAACGAGAACCCTTGTAATTAATTTACAAAATAAAATCAATCCCGATGCCGAAATAAAGATAATAGAGGAAAAGGATTTGAACACGTTGGTGAAAAATTTCTCCCGATCCCCTGATTTGTTTTCTGTAATGGCGGAAATTTGCCATGCGTCCATAAATATGGTGGAAACCAGTATAATGACAGTCGGTATTTTATAGGAAATTGCATATAACCCGTTTGCTTCCTTGCCCAGCATATAAGCAACGATATAACGGTCCGAAACGTTCGTGATCCACCAGAAAATGGTGGTCGGAATCATTGGAATGGAATAATGTAGCATGGCTTGCGAAATGGATTTGTCGGAAATGGGAAAGGAAATATCTTTGTACAGTTTTGCGGTGAGAAACAAAAACACAACCGATAGAAAATCCGAGAGAATAATCGCAAAAACATAACCATCGATGCCCCATTTGAATGCAACAAGGAACAAAACGGTAAAAAGAATGGTGGTTGCCGTGCTTAAAACTCCGTCAATGGCGTAAAGCCGTGTTCTTTGTTTGGCTTTCACAAATTGGGCGCTCAAAAGACGCATGGAGGAGGTGAACACAAAACAATAAATCAATACGGTGTGCGATGAAATATATTTCACCTTTGCCAGAAGCGGTGCCAACAATAAGAACAATACAAATCCGCAGAAAAAGACAAGCAATCCGGTGGAAAAGATGTCTTTTTTATTTAAACTTTTGTCAAGCCCAAAGCGGATGATTCCGTTTGTAATTCCAATGGTAACAATCGGAATCAATAAATTGGAGGTTTGAACAATCAGGTCAACAACACCATAATCCCCGTTTGATAATAAGCGGGTATACAGCGGTAAAAGTAGAAAAACCAATACCTTTGAACTGAATGTACTGATTCCAAATAGCATTGTATTTGAAATCAACTTTTTATATTTATCCACGGATGCCATATCTCCTTGTTCTTTTCACGTTTTATTGGTGAGGAAGCATGCTGTGACTTATTTTCCGTTGCGATCAAGAAATCTTTTTTTGATGAAAATCACACCCAAAATCAATGCCACTGCACACAAAACCAATGCGGCTACGAGGGAATAGGTATTCATATATTTGACAATCGTTTTCCAAGAAGCGCCTGCGGCAACACCCAAATAAACCAAAACGGTATTCCAAATGAGAGAACCTGTGGCAGTGAACAGCAAAAACAAGCCCATTTGCATTTTTGCCATTCCAGCAGGAATGGAAATTAAACTGCGCACAATGGGAATAAAACGACAGAAGAACACAGTGGATTTGCCCCGTTTGTTAAACCACTCACTCGCTTTGGAAACATCCCCTTTTTTGAAATGAAGAACTCGTCCCAATTTGCCATCGAGCCAATTTTCCAACCGTTCGGGCTTGAAAATTCTGCCGACCCCGTACAACACAATCGCACCGATCACCGAACCGCCTGTCGCCGCTAAAATAACGCCCCAGATGTTTAAATCGGTGTAGGTCGACATAAAGCCACCAAAGGTCAGAATAATTTCTGACGGAATGGGGGGAAATATATTTTCCAGTGCAATAAGCAATAAGATCCCGATATATCCGAATTGGCTCATAATTTGTAAAATCCATTGTTGCATTGTTTGATTGTTCTCCTTTTTATTATCTTGCCTTATTATTTGCATGATTGCGAATATAAGGAAGTTAAGATTCCTTCAAGAAACTTGAAAGGATGTTGGAAGGAATCAATTCTTACGGCAACTTTGTTCTTTTGTTGCTTTTTTGACCGAATTGAATTTTTGCTTTAAAAATTGCAATGCGGGGGGAAGAACACCAAAATTTTCCGTTGAATTGCCGAATGAATATATTATAGCATATTTTCAGCTTTTGTGTTATTTTTTTTTGTGTTCAATTTATAAAAGAAACGTTAATAAATAAACAGCAGAAATGAGGGTAAAAAAGCGGCTTTTTGTTGAAAATTTCGCAATACTTGCGTTTGAAATACAGAATAGTTTCCTGTTCTGTGAACAGTGTTAAAATAATAACTAATTAACAAAAAAGCTTGACAAATGAATTGTTCTGGAATATAATACGAATATAGAGAAGATGATAAAAAAGAAAGCAAGTGTAGCTTTCAACTCAATGGGGAAAGGGGCGAGTCCAATGGGCGAAGAAATATCACAGCAGGTCAATAACCGGTGTGAAGAGTGCACAGAACTTAAAATGGGCTTCGCATCTGTTTGAATCAAATAACTTCTTTACGGATCCTGCCTTAACAGGAAAAACGACGATCGTACTTGTGGCAATTGTTGCTACAAACCGGTGTCTATCAAATCCAAACGAAACAACAAAAGAAGGTTATTTGGCGAAACTAATACGGGTTAGTTGACCTTGCGGGAATCATCACGGCATCCAAATTTAAAATCAAACAGATTTTTTGTTTTGAAGGATGCAAAAAATATTTTATCGTAAATTTGAAAACCTTACTGTCACTTTTTCTGTTAGAGAGAGGGTGCAATTCAAAGCAAGGAATCCGTTCAGGCAAATTTACATAGATTGAAAGAGTAAGATTGAATATGAAATCATAAGACCACTTGTTCCGTTATGGAAGAAGTGGTCTTTATTTTTCACTCAAACTGGTTTCAAATAAGTGCATTGATGTGTTGGAATCTTATACGAATTCCAAATAAAAATCATTTAATCTTTGCGGTTTTTTCCTCGTGGGGGTGTGTTTTCGTCTTGACGGGTGGAAAGCCCGCCATCGAACTCCAACTTGTCCCACAAAACCTATCAGTCAAACGTTGGGAAATTGCAAATGCAATTTTAAAATGTGCAAAGGATGCATGGAGTTTCGCCAAGATAAATTGCACATTGAAACTCTTTGGTTGTATTCTAATATTCTGCATACCGGAAACAACATTGCCATGTAACTTTTAAAAACAAGAAAACAATCTTTGATTGGAGTTTCAGAGACTCACGCAATCTCTTTTTCGATCATTCGCAATTGTCACGACAAAGAGAATGTGACACTTTTGGAAAAGGAGTTGCTTGACGGAACGTCGCCCAACAAAAAGAACAAGAATAAAGTTGAAAATATAGCGCAATTGTGATAGGATAATGGTGTAACATCCTAACCAATCAAATAAAAAACAAAAAGGGGAATTATGATGAAAGCAAAACTCGATCGAAGCGGATGCATTTCCTGCGGACTGTGTGCCGAAACCTGCCCCGAAGTGTTCAGAATGGCAGATGACAATGTTGCCGAGGTGTGGCAGGAGAATGTGCCGAAAGAGGCGGAAGACAAAGCGGTGGAAGCACAGGAAGGCTGCCCAGTTTCAGTAATTGAGGTGGAATGAAAAGCAGCATAACTAAGGTATTTTAAAAAGAATCCCTGTCATTAAAAAGGTGCATGAAATGAAACAAATCGAAAAGCGCAAAGGGAATCGAGCGGTAAGATGGATTAAAATTGCAGCAGGTGTTGCCGTTTTTCTGTTTGGATTGAATGTTCTTCTGGTTTTTGCGCAGGGTGTATCTTTTGATTACTGGAGGTGGCTTGGATATCCTTCTTCCATCTCGATTTTTTATATCAAAGCGGACAATTATCCAGGTCATACCTTGAACTGTCTTAGGAATGTGGATTATATCAAATTTGTTGGAGATGCAACTTCTGTTTATGAAAAGGCAGGAAGTGGAATTGACAAAGGAGGCTTTCATGTCCATATTGGAGATACAAGGCAGGATGTAATCAAAGCATATCGTTATTTCAAAAAGAAGGAAAAAAAGGATGATACCGCATATCGGCAGTGTTGCAATTTATGCAGTAATTATTATTATGACCTCAAGTTTGAATATGACAAAAATGATCGTTTAACAAAGATCACGATTCAAAAAAATCATTGGGGTTGAATTGTTCTGCGGTACGCATTGGTGAGTCAAATCATCGATGAAAAATCCATTGAGCAAAATTGCGCTCAATGGATTTTTTTGATTCCTGTTATGACAGGGGAAATTTGTTTTTTTATCGCTAATACAAGGGCAATTACTTCTTTTCTTCGTCCTCTTTTTTCACTTTACTCAACTCTTCGGAAAACTCCGTCAACAAGGTTGCATTCAGCTTGTTTAACTTGTAATAAGCACTATTTTTATTTTGTCGATACGACCGCAATACAAGATAACTCAAGGCATAAAAAACGACGATGATTCCTCCGGTAATCAGACCAGAGGATTGTCCTTTTACAAACGGCATACTAAATAGGGTGGCAATGAGAGAAAGAAGCACAAACAAAGAGGTATAGGGAAAGCCACCGAGTTTGCAATTGCCATCCGGACAGCCGTGCTTTTTGCGAAAGCGAATATGGGTTGCCATAATGACAATATAGGAAAAGAGAATGGCAAAGCCTCCCGAACTGATCAAAAACAAATAGACGCTTGGAAACAAAAGCCCAAGCCCAAGTGCCAAAAGCATGGCAAGTCCGGAAGCAAGGATGCCACGATAGGGGACATCTCTTTTATCCTTTAACCAGACGGGTGCAAATTCCTCACTTGCAAGCGAACGCATCATTCTGCCAAGCCCAAACATGGCGGCAAGCATGGTGGAGAGAATGGCGGTGATTAAAACGATATTCAAGGCAGTTCCTGCCCATCCGATTCCTTGCCTGTTGAGTGCCGCAACAATCGGGCTTGTTTTTGCGTTGAGATTTGCCGTGGGAATCAGTGGCAACAGGGCTAAAATCGATAAGATATAAAGTGTAACAATGCTGATGACTGTATAACGAATTGCTTTTGGAATGGTTTCCTTCGGATTTTCTGCTTCGGAAGCAGTAAGTCCGATAATTTCAAACCCCGCATAGGTAAACATGACAATCAGCATGCTTCCTGCAAGACCGGAAAATCCATCCGGCAACAACGGTTCTTTTGCAATTTCACCGATTCCCACAGCTTTGCTTCCCGGAAATAGTCCAATCACCAACAAAACTGCAATGACAATAAAGGAAACAATGGCAAATAATTTTACAGCGGCAAGACCGCTTTCGAGCTTGCTGAGTTTGCTTGCACCGAGTAGATTTAACAGGGTAACACCGACAATAATTGCACTTCCCATCAATGCAATGGGTATTTTGGGAAACCATGCATGCATTAGGATGGAAACAGCAGTTGCTTCGCTGGACATTGCAAGTACCATTCCCGTCCAGTAGACCCAACCGACAACAAATCCGGTTCCTTTGCCGAATGCTTCAGCTGCAAAGGTGCGAAAGGATCCGGAATCGGGGTTTGCAACCGTCATTTCCGAGAGGGCAAACAAAATATAATAGGCGAGAATACCGCCAAAAATAAATCCGATGAGAATGGAAGGTCCTGCGGATTGAATTGCAACCGAAGAGCCAAGGAAAAATGATCCGCCAATGACCGATCCCAACGCCATCATAGTGATTTGTAGGGCACCAAGCCCTTTTTCTTTCTTTTTCATATAGAGACTCCATCTTTCATTTTTTAAGAAAATTACAGACAACAATAGTATTCCTTAAAATTCGATTGTAATTCTGTTTTAAATTGAACAAAAAAAGGATTGAATGAAAAGAGGAGTGTAGTTTCATACTAAGAAAAACGAATAAAGAAAGGAATTCCTTTTATGAAAAACAATAAAAACAGAAAAAAAGACAGAGAAAAAAGCAATCCCGAACTCAGAAAAATGGATCCGAAAAACAATGCGGATGTTGGCATTGTAAATGGGGTAAAAGTCGGTGTGCCAACAAGGGACCCAGGCAAAGACAATGGTGTAAAAGGGTAGGAATCATTTTTACGGCTGTGTTTTAAAAACAGGACCGAACTGGAGAACAAGGACTGTTGAAAAAAGAACCTCCTTATCCAAAAATTTGGCTTAGGAGGTCTTTAATTTCTCAGATTAATTTATGCAATGGTAACTATTGACAAAATGTTATTTTTAGTGTAAATTTATGATAGCATCCATATAAATTTATATGCATGAAACACACGCATCCCAATGCAATTTTAAAACGTTCGTTTTATTCCGATGAAATGCGAAGAAATAATCCGTTTCAATATGAAACACCAAATCTCAAAAGTCAAAATTCTAATATAATATAACTATATTACACTATTTTAACAAAGGGAGATTGATATGAATAGGAAATTGTTTATTGTGGTCGCAGTGCTCATTGGTGTTTGTGTTGGATTAATCACCTATATTGTGGTGAATGCAAACAGGCAAGACGACGTTCAAAAAATGCAAAGCAAAGTTGGTCTGGCAGACACAAACACGCCGGGTTCTTCCGCAAAAGAACAAACGCAAAAAAATCAAGTGCAATCATCGGGAAACACAGGGACACAATCTGCGGCAAATGTGCAAACGGGTACACAAATCAACCCACAATTAAATGCGCAGGCGAACGCACAGCTTGGTGCACAGGCGAATACACAGGCTGGAACACAAACGAATACACAGGCAAGTTCACAAGCGAAAGCACAAGCGGATGTACAGGCAGATGCACAAGCAAAAGTGCAATCAGACGCACAAGCAAAAGCGAATGCACAGGCGAAAGCAAAAGCTGATGCACAGGCCGATTATGACAAATTGGTTTCGGAAATAGAACAGCGAAAACAAAACGATCCGAATTATTATAATGCAGGTTCTGGAATTTTCAGTCAGGCGGATTATGACGCAATCGATTTGGAAATGGCACAGGACAGGTTAAATGACCCGAGTTACGGTGTTTCTCTTGGCAGCTCGGGGACACAATCAACGAATGGTTACAGCAGTTACAGCCAACCGTATAATTACAGCCAACCAAGTGGGGGCAATTCATCCTATACCGATAGTAAAACAATCTGTGCTGCTTGTTCCGGCGATGGTTCTTGTAAAGTATGTAACGGGTATGGAACCTACACATTACTTGGGTACAGTTCAACTTGTTCTCACTGTGGCGGAACCGGAAAATGCCCTTCTTGCGGCGGTAAAGGATATTATTAAGCGGAAAAATAAAATGAAGATGTTAAAAATAAATATTTGATTGAATGCTCTGAAGCCCTTGTTTCGGGGCATTCTATTCTTATGAGATAAAAGACAAAAGGAGAATCAACTCATGCAGATCGGACTTGTCAAACTCAAACTGCATGCCCCATGGGTTCACTCGTTGAAAGAAAAACGAATGATTGTCAAAAGTTTGTGTGCAAAGCTTCGCAACCAATTGAATGTATCGGTGATAGAAGCGGACTGCCAGGAGATTCATCAAACGATTGTCATTGCAGTTGCCTTTGTTTCAGGTAATACTGCTCTTTCCGACAGTATGATGGAACATATTATTGCATTCACAGAGGAAAATTGTGAAGCGCAAATCGTGGGGGTTGAAACAGAACTACGGTAAAAACAACCATACAATGTTTTGGCAAAAGAACTGGATTTTTTCGGTCGAACTTGATATAATATAAGTGAAATAAATATTTTGGAGGGCTTATAAAAATGATTTGTCATGTTACCGTTCAAACAGAAAACCTACAAGGCTCAGTTGATTTTTACTCGTGGTTGTTAGGGTTACCCGTTTCGAGAAGATTTGAATTTCAAAACGGAGAAATTGCCTTTCTCGGCGACGAAGAAACAAAGCTTGAATTCATTTTCAATCAAGGGTATCAGAAATCCGGGACAGCCCAAGGCATTTCGATTGGCTTTTCTGTTAATTCGCTGGAAGAAAAAATGGCGCTACTTGATGAAAAGGAGATTATCCATACACCGGTCCTTTCCCCCAATCCGCATACAAGGTTCTGCTATTTTACCGATTTGAACGGGATTAAAATACAGTTGATGGAAGTAAAATAAGTTTGGCTGTTTCTGCGAAGCAACAAGAAATTCATGTGAAAGGGGAACCCGATGAATAAAACAGCAAAAACAGAGCGACACATCTTAAAAGCAATTCTATGGAGTTACATTGTGATGTGTCTTATCATTGCAGGGCTCAATTACGGATATGCTGCAAAGGCACCTCCTGCCACCGCTTCCTTTCTCAATTCTGTTTGGCATTTTTATGAAAACCAGATTAAAACGGTCTTTATCCTCGTCGGCAGTTTTCTCACCATCCGAATTGTCCGTGCCTCAGGGCGCACTACCATGCGGAAAAGAAATTTGATTGGCATTATTCTTACGGCGCTTGTTGTACATATTATCACACCGTTTTTTCTTCACAACAACGAAATTTATTTTTTCACTATGCCGTTGCCGTGGACAACAACACCGCTGCAGTTGTTTGAACCGAAAACAGCCTTTTTCCTCAGCCGGAATCCGATTTGGGGCAGTGCCGGCATTTCGGCGGTAATTCTATTTTACATCTGTTTCAGCGTCATCGTCCTTGTTGGAACGATATTGTTCGGAAGGCGGTGGCAGTGTTCCACCCTGTGCCTGTTCAATGGATTTGCTTCAGAGGTGTTTGAACCGGCTTTTCCATTAATCGGGAAGAAGAAAAAGATGAAACCTGGAATGCGCAAGGCTTTTATCGTCATAAAATGGCTGTTTTTTGCGATGGCAGTTGGTTTGAGTCTGTGGTGGATTCTTTTTTTGGTGGGCATTCCGATTGTCGGAAATTTCAAGAGAATCGCTGCGTTTGAAACATACAAATATCTGTGCACCGAATTATTGATGGCGATGTTTTTCTGGGTTGCTTTTATCGGTCGTGGCTATTGTTATTACTGTCCGTTGGGAACCACCCTTTCCTTGTTTGGAAAATTGGCGGGACAAAAGATTCAAACAAATCATACAACCTGCATTGGGTGCAAAAAGTGTAATACTGCCTGCCCGATGTCGATTGACATTTTTAGTTCGGCACAAATCGGTGCAGACGTGAAAGAGTCTCGTTGTGTTGGATGCGGTCACTGTGTAGATGCTTGTCCTGTCAAAACACTGTCCTATTCCACAAAATTTATCGAACGTCTTGCCGAGAAAAAACAGTCCAATCAGAAAATCGAAACGGCAGAAGAACCCGAACTCGAAAAATCTGGCGAACAGAATATAGAACAGAATATAGAACAGAATGTAGAACAGAATGTAGAACAGAATGTAGAACAAAATGTAGAACAAAATGTAAAACAGAATGTAGAACAAAATGTAGAACAAAATACCCAAGCGGAAACTGAATGCATGATCAAAAAAGAAGAGGAATTCACACAACAAAAATAGTGCTGTCTTTGAAAACAAGGGATTCTGCATGATTGAAAAAATAAAAAGGCTTGCTCTTATGATGATTACAATCATTCGAGGCAAGCCTTTTTTATAAAAGAAAGTTTCATAATCGTTCAAGCAGAAAAGCAACTGTTCCAACAAAAAAAGTTCGCTTTTCTAAACAACTTATTTTACCAACATTCGCTTTACTTTGCGCCCAAAGCGGAAGGCAGATTGTTGCAGGGGATAAAACAGGGGATGACATAAAATATATCTGCCGTTCAAATAGCGCAGAGTATCTTGAACCGTAAGCGATTGGGTTTCCTTTAACAGCTGCTGTTGACTGACAAGCAGGGGAATGTCATTGAAGGAAATCGCCAATTTGATTTTTTCCTTTGCATATTTGACGGTAATCAGCTTAATATAGTTCTGCTCTTCGCCTTTCTCCAAATGCATTGATTGTAAGGTGACAGTTAAAATTTTAATGTATTCATTGATTTGATCAACTCGTTCTTTTAACCCCTTTTGAAACGCAACATTGGAAATGCTGTCTTTCCGAATGACAAAGTAAAACATCTGCCGATCAATATATCCGCACTTGTAGTGATAGAGCATCGGTAACATCAGTTGCCAGTTTTGCCCTTCTCTCGATTCATAAATGTCACGGGTTGGATTAATTTGATCAAAGGATTTTGTTTTCAACATGGCGCAGCCGAAATGAAAATTTTGTATGAGCAAAGCGTTCAAAAATAAATGTTGGCTCTCTTTATCGATGTTTCTCTTTGACATGAATCCGATTGGTTTGTCAATGTTGCTGTCAAACACAACATAGCCGTCACATCTGACAATATCAATATCGGGATTTGCTTCAAAAAAGTTCTTTTTTGTTTCAATATAGTCATTCGTATAAAAATTATCTGAATCACACCAGGTAAAATATTCGCCTGTTATGAGTTTTAGCCCGGTATTGATTGCTCCGCCCAAGCCCTTGTTTTGTTGCCACTGATACCGTAATGTTGCGCCCTTTTCCTCAAACCTCTTTTGATAAGAAAGCACAATGCGTTCCGTTTCATCGGTGGAACCATCATTGATTACAATCAATTCTATGTTGTCATATGTTTGATTTAAAATACAAGTTAAATATCGTTCGATCCATTTCTCCGAATGATAACAAGGTGTAATAATGCTGATGAGCGGATTATTTTGCATTTGAAATTCTTCCTTTCCACAACGTTTTTCCTTTGTTTAAAATAAACAGAAACGAATCGTTTTTCCTGAATAAGATGAAAAATATGATATTTGGCACAAGGAAGGTAAGGAGCACCAACAAAATAAAGTTTGGCACAGTGACCGAGGTTAAAACAATGCGCGAAAGGAACAGAATTAAACCCGTTGTCATGGCTGTGGTAAGAAAGTATTTTGTGAAATCTTTAAAATAGTCCTTGGCACTTTGGTGGAACATGACGCGATAAACAATAATCGGACGCCAGATATTTGACACCAATCCCTGAATTACCGTGCCGATATAAATGCCCGGAAGCCCGATGAAATTCACCAATGTAATGCTGAACACTAAATTGATCACCGATTGCAGAATTGAGATGAATTTGTCTTCCTTAAAAACCCCACCGGCAATTTTAAAATTATTTAAGGTGGTTCGTTCGCCTACAAAATAGAGATTAATCATATCATATCATAGAAAAGCTGCCAATCAATTTATCAGCACCAATCCATAGGGTGATAAACGGTTGAACCAAAACAATAAAACAAATGGCGATAAATCCATATAGCCAAAAGCCCAAAAAGTGATATACATTAAAGATCTGCAATTGCTTTTCCTTTGACTCCGTTGCAATGATATTTCCAAAGCCTGCTGTAAGACTGTTGAAAATAATGCTTGAAAAGCCGGTCACCGTGGAAAGAAGCAAATTGTAGTTGGAAATCAAACCCACCAAGGTAACATTGATAAAGGCAGAAATGAGGATGTTATCGGTCTGATACACACTGATATCGCCAATTTTATGTACAATGAGCGCTTTGACATTGGTTTTAAGCGCCTGTTTTTCGCTATCCTCTAATTTTTGAACATTTTTCTCCGAAAGATACGGATGTTTCTTGTTGATATAACTTGCCGTGAAAACCTTTTGTATCAACTGTGCAACCGCCTGCACCAAAAGATAGAGTAAGAAATTACGAAAAATAAGCAAAACGAAAATTTGAATCAAAGCAATGGCAAAACTGCTGATGGAATTGATGTTTGTCAAAAGATACCCTTTTTGTTCTGCATTGATCAAGCCGTATTTATAAGTAACAAAATAGGAGGAAACTGTGTTAAATAAAAAGATCAAATAATAGATGGGGATGTATCGAATTCCTTCCTCACCCTTAATGATATACGGTAAAAAGGGAAGCAAAACCAATCCGAACACCGTGACAACGAGCGCAATCAATCGATAAGCACTTCGATATAGATGCATCAACGACTTGATTTTTTCTGTATCGCCTTCGGCAACCGGTTTATAAAGGCTGTAATTCATTGCGGTTCCAATGCCCAGTTCGGAAAAGGACAATACACCCAAAATATTGAGAAACAATCCGTTGATGCCGAGAAAAGTGACACCGATTGTGTAAATAAAAACTGTTCTTGAGAGAAAGGAGGTTATCATTGTCGCAAAATTGCCGATATAACCCCAAACAATATTTTTAGCGGCAGATGTAGTCCTTGAATATTGATCCATTCATTCCCATCCATTCCTATCCTGTTTTTCTGTTTCAATGAAAAAATATAGTAAACTGCTCGTTTTGCATGTGAAAAACACACTTGTTTCAAAAAGAGTTGTTTTAAAAAAGAGGGAGAACAAGTAAAGTTCGAACAAAACGACGAAATCACTTGCACAAGTTGCAAAAGGTTCGTTTGATTGATCTTATCACACAAATTATACCAAAATAAAACAAAAAACACAACATAATTTTTTTCGTGCCGATTCCAATGAAAAACGAGAAGTTGACGGAAAAACGCCATATATATTGTTTTCCCTATGGGATCAATCGGTTTTTTCTATTTTACTTTTGCTGCGAAAAATGGTATAATGAAGACAAAAAATCTAACTTTACAAAAGAATTTTTGAACGGAGAACAGCCATGACAAACACAGTGCAAACTGAAACACCAAAACAAGGCAGAGCCTTTTTTCATAATATACCCGGAATTCTGCTCTGCTTTTCCCTTGCAGTACCATCCTATTTATTGGGAAAGGCATTCCCGATTATCGGAGGACCTGTCATTGCCATTCTGTTTGGCATTTTGCTCGCCACTGTATTTTCAAAAAGAGCCACCCTTCCATCGAACGGAGGCATTCAATGGAAAGAAGGCATTCAATATACCTCAAAAAAACTGTTGCAATATTCCGTCATTCTGCTTGGATTTGAGATGAATTTATATCGTGTGATTCAAGTGGGGGGACAATCGCTTTTTGTCATGATTTTTACACTGTTATCGGCATGGATTACGGCTTTCGTCTTGGGGAAACTGTTGAAACTATCAAGCTCCACGACAATTTTAATCGGTGTTGGCACTTCGATTTGCGGCGGTTCTGCCATTGCCGCCACAGCACCCGTCATCCGTGCGGGGGACGAAGATGTTTCAAGGGCGATTTCCACCATCTTTTTGTTTAATATCCTTGCGGTGTTTCTTTTTCCGCCCCTTGGTCATTTCATGGGCATGAACGATAGAAGTTTCGGCATGTGGGCAGGCACTGCCATCAACGACACCTCTTCGGTTGTGGCAGCGGGAACCGCCTGGTCAAATGCGGCAGGAAATAATGCCGCATTGCAGTTTGCAACGATTGTAAAACTGACAAGAACGCTTATGATTGTTCCTGTTACTCTGTTTTTGGCGATTTATACGGCAAGGAAAAATGTTCAATCCAAATCGAAACAGTATAGCTTTGTTCGGATTTTTCCATGGTTTGTCCTCTTCTTTCTTGTCGCAGCCATCATCCACACCTTTTCCGGAATGCCGGAATCCATATCCCAAGCACTTGTTTCCCTCGGCAAATTTGTCATCGTAATGGCGATGGCGGCAATCGGGTTGAATACCAATTTGAAGAAGTTGATTTCAAATGGAATCAAACCTATTCTACTTGGGCTTTGCTGTTGGTTTTCGGTGGCGGTTGTATCGATTATCGTGCAGAGAATTGCCGGAATATAAAACTTTTTTATTGTTGGAACGCAAAACAGCCACCCAAAAAAACTGCTTTTTGGGTGGCATTTTCTGTGTTTTCACTTTGGCTTGTTTTGTTTGAAAGGTGCGAAAAAACGCCTTTATTCTTCTGAAAAGTTCCAATGATTGACACCTTAAACTAATTCATCTTTTTAAAGGATCCTTTTTAAAAAAATCAATTGAGTAAGAAAATGAAACAGAAACTGTATTAGTTTAGCGCATTTAGCCACTGCAGACCAATGTGTCGGCAGTCAACTTTTCTAAAAAAGTGCATGAAAGAAAAATCAGTCAATAAAAGGTAAATTCTGATACAATGCTCTGTAAAATTGATGAAAATCGCTTGTAATTATTTGAAAATTAATATATAATATAGAAGAACATTTGATATAATCAATCAAACGGAATTATGACCGACACAAGGGTGACTGTATGAGAAATAAGTTAAGAAAAGTTCAAGATAGATTTGTTGAGTATTACCAAAAAGTCGGTTCTGCTCCTTTTCCCGTTTCAGTGCGAAAAGGGTTTGCCACTTTAATTCCTGTTTTGTTTATCGGCTCCTTTGCACTTGTTATCTTAAATCTTCCCATTCCCGCTTATCAAAACGAAATGGTAAAAATTTTTGGAAAATCCTTTCAAAATGTCATGTACGAAATTCGGGATGGCTCTTTTAATATTTTATCGATTCTCATGGTGATTTTTATCAGCAATTCCTTTGCGGTTGAATATTGCGCGAAGAAAGGAATTGGTATTCCTCCTGTTTTTGTCACATGTGTTTCTGTTTGTTCCTTTTCGGCGTTGACAAGGTTTGGTAAGGATGGGTTTAACGGTTCCAATCTCAGAGGTTCCGGCATTTTAATTGCAATTGTTGCCACTTATTTTTCCTCTATTCTGTTTCTTAAATTAAGCACACCCGGTTATTTGAAGCGAAAAACAACGACAAGCGCAACCGATTCCACCATGAAATTAGCCCTTTTGGCTGTTTTACCCGCAACGATTACCATTACAGTCTTTGCTTTGGCGGAAGAAGTGTTTGTGGGGATGTTTGGATTTTATAACATTCAAAGTTTTCTGTCGGAATCGGCTTATCAGCTCATTTCTGTCATATATACCCCCCTTGTCAGTGCCAGTATGTTCACGCTGCTGCTTCATCTTTTTTGGTTGATGGGAATGCAGGGCAACCAAATCATGGAAGAGGTGGCACAGAGGATATTCGTTCCGGCACTTACGGAAAATCAAACCGCAATCACCGCAGGATATGCACCGGTCAATATTTTTACAAAACCGTTTTTTGATACCTTTGTATTAATGGGTGGCAGTGGTGCAGTTCTTTGCCTTGTACTTGCAATTTTCATTGTCGGCAAACAAAAAAATCTGCGCAAGCTAACAAGCTTATCGGTTGTTCCGGTGCTTTTTAACATCAACGAACTCATTTTGTTCGGAATTCCGATTATATTGAATCCCATTTATATCGTTCCGTTTTTAATGGTGCCACTTATTTTTACATCTACAACGTTTTTCTTCATGTATTGTGGGTTTGTTCCCTATACCATCCACTCGGTGGCATTCACAACCCCGATTTTTTTTAGCGGATATGGTGCAACAGGTTCCTTTGCCGGCAGCTTTTTGCAGTTGTTTAATTTGATATTGGGGACACTCTTTTACATTCCTTTTATTAAATTTGCCGATAAAATTTCCCGCAGTGCTTCCACGACCAATTTAAAATAAAAAATTGTATATTTAAAATAGGCATTCAAGTTCAAACAAAGAATACAAAGCGTCGCAAA